>ENA-OVFU01000630-OVFU01000630.1-human-gut-metagenome-genome-assembly--contig:-NODE-630-length-23516-cov-19.177443_pt1 | contig 23516 bp, 19 predicted proteins | sample MGYA00237764_ERZ505407 | MGnify/ENA primary metagenome ERZ505407 (study PRJEB26158, sample SAMN06016366) | human gut metagenome | biome: human gut; feature: ankylosing spondylitis patient; material...
TACTTCACCGTAAGGCTTTACAGTTATTCGGATGCGGAATACATCAATGATATCTGTAAGATATGGAACTGTGGCGGTGGAAAATATATGTGGTACACCAATAAAGCTGCAACAGGGCATAAGATTGGAAAGGTCATGCAGCAGGTATGGAGGGATGGTGCGGTTGCATTTGATGCTGTCGGTATAGCAGGTGCTGTTATGAATCTGCAAAAAGGCAGACTTCCGGCATCGTTTCTCATTCCGACAGATGATCCGCAGTATAACAAGGACGGCTCTAATGCCCTCGGTGCATATGGATATATGCTGAATTCCAGAACATGGGCTTATGATGTGGGACTTGCCCTTCTGGTATTTACCACAAGCGGTGATTATGGTATCTGCAAAGAAATGCTGAACCGAATGAAGTATGAACAGAACGATGACGGGAGTTTCAATTTTTCCTACGATATTTATATCGGACAGTTGTTTGACGGGTATGTAAGAACCGGGGCAATGGGATGGCTGGTGTGGGGAGCCTGTTATTACACGATGGAAAGCGGGGACAGGGATTTTGTGAAGATGATAAAAAAAGCCGGGGACTGGCTTGTGTCAAAACAGGTCACGGATTCATCCGACCCACGATATGGACTTATGACAGGAGGTTACGGCAGTTACAACATGGAGGATTATTCCTATTCCGGTGAGGAAATAGAGTGGTGTTCCGTGGAACACCAGTGTTCGGCATTACAGGCACTTGAGGGATGTTCCCTTGTACTGAAAAATAAAAAATACAAGGAAGCAGCAGAACTTGTCCGGAACAGTCTTTTTCTAAAATGCTACGACAGGGAGAACGGACGGTTCTTTCAGGGCATCAACGGAGGAGTGCCGGATAAGGCATGGGCGCTTGACTGCACCACATGGGCGGGGACACTTATCTTCTCCGTGGTACATTCATCAACGGCAGAAGCCTGTCTTGAAACTGCAAAAAATGTGTATCTTACGAAGAATAAGAAGATCATACAGAGCAGGGAGAAAGATTATTATAATATGGCATATTCAGATGATGAAACATTTTCTGGATTCAAGCCGTACAGTGATAAGACGGCTGATTATAAAGGTGCGCCGGATATCGTGTGGACGGAGGGGACGCTCGGATACTCCACGCTTGCCTATGTGCTGGGGAACATGGACGAGGCAAAGAAATATGTGGATGAGTGCATCAGACTGCAGAACTGTGATGGGAGCACAGGCGGTGTGATATATACGACAGCCACCTACGGAATGTTACCGTGGGAGTTTCATGTATGGGAAAGCGTGGTATCATCGTCATGGCTGTACCTTGTCATCAATAATCCCGATGTCCTTTTTCCAAGGACACTCAGACAGGTTTATTATATGGCCAAGATAAATAACATTCATGATGAAAGAAAATAGAATAAACAATTTAGGAATCTAGCAGTTATCCATAATGGGTAGCTGCTTTTTTCATACAAAAATTTATAAGGAGGACAAGGCAATGAAGGAATTCTGGAACGCAGTACAGTTCGTATTTACGGCTGTAGGTGGATGGCTTGGTTATTTTTTGGGAGGATGTGATGGTTTGTTGTACGCATTAATTGCATTTGTGGCCATTGATTATATCACAGGGGTCATGTGTGCAATCAATGACAAAGCATTATCGAGTGAGGTTGGTTTTAAAGGCATCTGCCGGAAGGTTCTGATTTTTCTCTTGGTGGGAATCGCAAACATTCTTGATTTGAATGTAATCGGGACAGGCAGTGTGCTTAGAACAGCAGTGATCTTCTTCTATATCTCCAATGAGGGAGTAAGCCTCTTGGAGAATGCATCCCATCTGGGACTGCCTGTACCACAGAAGATTAAAGCAGTATTAGAACAGCTGCACGACCGTGCGGAAGATGAAGAAAAGGAGGATGACTAATATGGGTAAGAGATTTGGTATTGATGTAAGCCATTGGCAGGGGGATTTCAACTTTGCCAAGGCAAAGAACAACGAGGGCGTAGAGTTCGCTATTATTAAGGCAGGAGGGGGTGATGCTGGACTCTACAAAGACAGCAGATTTGAGGACAATTACAGAAAATGTGTGGAGTGTGGACTTCCAAAGGGAGCATACTTCTATGGGAATGCAAAAAGCGTGGCTGATGCAAAGAAAGAGGCAGAGTATTTTATTTCTATCCTTAGTGGCAAGAAATATGAATACCCTGTCTTTTATGATGTTGAGGGTAAAATGATTACAGACAATGACAGAGCCACTCTTACAGAGATTGTGAAGGCATTCTGTGAAATCATAGAAAGTGCCGGATACTGGGTTGGTATTTATTCATCTGAGTCATTTTTCAACAGTGAAATGAATGACGGAGAACTCACAAGATACAGCCATTGGGTTGCAAGGTGGGGCAAGAGCAAGCCTGCTCCAAACAGCGGTGCTGAAACGCAGATGTGGCAGTTTGGTGGAGAAACAAATCTTATCCGTAGCAATAAAATCAATGGTCAGACCTGTGACCAGGATTACTGTTATGTAGACTATCCTACAAAGATTAAGGCGGAAGGGCTGAATGGATATGCTAAGTCAGGAACATCTGCTCCTGCAAAGAAATCCAATGAGGTAATTGCTGATGAGGTGATTGCAGGCAGATGGGGGAATGGTGCTGACAGAAAAGAAAGACTTGAGGATGCCGGATATGATTATTCTGCTATTCAGGGCATTGTAAATGACAGGCTTGGAGCCCCATCCAAGAAGTCTGTTGATGAGATTGCCAGAGAAGTAATTCATGGTGACTGGGGCAATGGTTCTGATAGAAAGAACCGACTCGCACAAGCCGGATATGACTATTCGGAAGTTCAGAGAAGAGTAAATGAACTCTTAAAGTAAATATGTTTTATGCCATAGGCTCGGAGGGAGAAATCCTTCTGAGCCTTATTTTTTTGCTTTGAAATAGGAAAATGGCTGTTTTCATTACTACCTCATTTGAAGGAGATAATAACTTTTTTATATTTTTTTCCGCCCATTTTGCTTTTTTCTGTCCAAGGGATAGTGAAGGGAAAAGGATATATTTTCGGTCAATCACTTAAAAAATGCCCAGCGAATAGTGAAGGGTATACGACTTAACGATGAACCTATAAAAGTTATTTCCTTCAAATTCGATGGAGGTGAACAGCATGAACGATACACAGCGACAGCAGATAAAGGAACTCAGAGGCAAAGGGTATGGATATGGAAGAATCGCACAGATGCTTTCTTTAAGTGAAAATACCATAAAGACATATTGCAGAAGGCACGGACTTGGAGGAGTGGTGGCAAACCCTGCACCCATTGACGGAGAAGTGCATCACTGCCTTTGCTGTGGCAAAGAGGTGGTGCAGCCGGGAGGACGGAAAGAGAAGAAGTTCTGCTCAGATAAATGCAGAAATAAGTGGTGGAACAGCAACCTTGATAAGGTGAATCGTAAAGCCAATTATGAGTTTATATGTCCCCATTGTAAAAAGCAATTTAGTGCCTATGGAAATAAGAACAGAAAATATTGCAGTCATGCCTGCTATATCGAGGACAGATTCGGAGGTGCAGAATAATGAATGAATTAGCCAATGAAGCAAATAAGAAGGAACCAATAGTGCCTGTATGTGAAAAATACACTCTTACAATCAAAGAGGCAGCAGCATATTTCAATATTGGAATTAAAAAGATGCGTAGATTGGCAGAAGAAAACACAGGAAGATTTTCTGTTTTTTGTGGAAATAAATTTCTGATTATCCGTCCAAAGTTTGAAAAATTTATTGATGATTCTTCAGAAATATAATCTGCTGAAAGTAGTTATTTATCTGCCAAAAGTAGTTGATAAATAAGTGATTTAGAGTGATATATGTTATACCTCAAAAGAGGAATTTTAGCTGAGAAAGGGGCAAAGAATAATTGAAATCAAAAGTTGGTGACAAGGACACCATGACTGTTCAGGAGGCCGTTACCTATTATAAACTGAGCCGTAGAAAATTTTATGAATTATTGCATCAAGAAGGTTTGGATTTTATTGCATTCTATTATAACGGACGAAGATTGATTCTGCGAACTGAATTTGAAAAATACTTAAATAAACATCCAAAGATTAGAAGGAGGGAACGCTGATGGCAGGAAAAGCAGGGCTTCGAAGGGACTCAAAACATAGAGTCCTTCGAAGAGGAGAATCAATAAGAGCGAATGGAAAATACCAATTCAAGTATCATATAGGTGGAAAACCACACTTTGTATATAGCTGGAGATTAGAACCTACGGATCCGCTCCCGGTTGGTAAAAAGCCATGCCTTTCGCTGAGAGAACTGGAAAAACAGATAGGATATGACCTGGATAACCGATTGGATCCATTAGGAAAGAATATTACGGTGAATGAATTGGTTGAGAGATACCTCAGAACTAAGGTGGGAATGCGACCGAACACATTAGCCAATTATAATTTTGTGAGGAATATTCTGAAAAAGGAGTCTTTCGGAAGTCAAAAGATTTCAAAAGTTAAGACATCTGATGCAAAACTATTTCTTATAAAAATGCAGCAGGAAGACGGAAGAGGGCATAGCACGATAAAGACAGTGCGTGGGGTTCTCCGTCCGGCATTTCAGATGGCGGTAGATGATGATGTCCTTATGAAGAATCCTTTCCAATTTGAACTTGCGGGAGTGGTGGTAAATGATGCTGTCACAAGGGAGGCAATCACAAAGGATCAGATGCGAAAATTCTTAAAATTTGTACATGATGATGTGGTTTACTGCAAGTATTATGAAGTGATATACATTCTTTTTCATACAGGTATGCGAATCTCGGAGTTTTGTGGATTGACGATGAAAGATATTGATTTAGAGAAAAGAACCATCAATATCGACCATCAGTTGCAGAGAACTTCGAAGATGGAGTATGTGATTGAGCCGACAAAGACCAATGCCGGAACAAGGGTAATTCCAATGACAAAAGAAGTTACAGAAATGTTTCGAGCAATCATTCAAGATAGACCAGAATATAAAGTGGAGAAAGTGGTAGGTGTATACACTGGATTTCTTTTTCTGGATAAGAACGGAATGCCGCTGGTTGCCATGCACTGGGAACACAGATTTAACAGTATGGTTGGCAGGTACAACGAGATTTATAAGGTACAGATGCCAAATATCACACCCCATGTATGCCGTCATACATATTGCTCTAACATGGCGAAATCCGGCATGAATCCTAAGACCTTACAGTATTTGATGGGACATTCGGATATTGCCGTGACACTTAATGTTTACACTCACGTTGGACTTGAGGATGCGGAGAAAGAACTTCAGAAGATGCAGGGATTGGAAAATGCAAGAAAAGAGATGGGGCTTTCGGACAAGGACGATAAGCCATTGAAACAGAATATGTTCAAGGTGGTTTGATAATAGAATATTGATATAGATTTGTGGCATTCAGACTTATAGCTTGGGTGCCTTTTTTAGGTGGTGCAAATTCAGCTAGTATGATAAAATAGACAAGGAATTCGTTTTATAAGAAAACTTAAGTTTAATTAAATTTGCATCAAATTAAAGGAGAACTTTTATGGATAATTGCGAAATGAAAATAGAAGATGACAAGTATTTTAAATCCAAGCAGCATAGATACATTTTTGCACTTGTGGAACTGGATGGAACGGTTAGAGCAAAAATCCTTGGAATTACGAAAGAATTATATCATGATAAAAACAAAGCGAAAACGTGGCGAGATACATTAGTAAAGCAAATACATCCCGATGTGTGTTCTGTTGATGGTGCAGAAGCTGCAGTAGCAAAAGTGAATGAACTTTATTCAAGGATGGTGGGAGATGAGTAAAGAAAAAAAATTTCAGCTGAGTATTGTAAAAATGGCAAGAGACATTAATTATGAGAAACCTAATCATCCAAATAATCTTGTGGACAAAGAGGAGTATAAAAAAATTGATATGGCTATAGCAAACTCAGTAGCATTGACAAATGCGGGAACAACATTGGTTTCTGAAGATGCATTGCCTGAACTTTTAGCTGAGACAAAAAAAGATACTATGTATATAGTTGATAACGAAATATCCGATGATGCAAAAGTGTCAGTAGGTGGAGAAAAATTCATTAAAAGTGGTGCTGTTATAGAAAAAGCACATACTCGTTCAGAAGAACATCCAAATGCCATGAAAAGAGCAAAAAATAGTTATTCTGCACAGAGTTTAATCAGTATAAGCAACTCAGAATCGGTAAAAGCTCAAAAGGGTGATTTTGAAGATTTTGCTAAAAAGAAAGAAAAGAATTTAGGAAAAATAAGGAAGAAGGAAAATAACATTGTTAGTGATGAAGTAACAGGAGAACCATTGGAAGGAAATGGAGATTTCCATCATAAAAATAAAAAAACAATTTATACAGATCCTGTGCAAAGACTAAATCCAAATAAAGGTATATTAGTTAATAAGGAAACTCATAGGGATATTCACAAAAATGATGTAAATAATGAAGAAGATTTAAATAAGTATATTAAGAAAAAGCAAGAAAGCAAATAGTGTAGTGTGTGTTTTGCACACCCTTATGTTAAATAATGCACACCCACGTCAGTAGTCTGAACCCCCTTAACTGACTACGATTTGACTACTACACATTGCTTTGAATTGCACCATTTTGAAGTATTTTGCAAAAAGTGTAGTTATAAACAAGAAAAAAGATGATGCCCAGAAAAGCCGATAAACCAACGCAAAACTCGGCATTACAGAGCATTTCAGAACAGGAGAAATTTATGATTAGAGTTTTATTCATCTGCCACGGCAATATCTGCCGCAGCACAATGGCACAATTCGTTTTTCAGGACATGGTAAACCATGCCGGTCTTGCCGATGAATTTTTCATCGACTCAAAAGCAACCAGCACGGAGGAAATTGGCAATCCACCGCACCGTGGCACGGTTCGCAAGATGAACGAACTTGGCATACCGATGCAGCCGCATTTTGCATCGCAGGTCACAAAGAGTGACTACAACAAATTTGATTATATAATAGGAATGGACAAGTGGAACTATAAGAATATGATGCGTATTTTTGGCGGTGACCCAGATGGGAGGGTGTCGCTTCTTCTTGAATTTGCGGGAAGTGGCAGGGATATTGCCGACCCGTGGTACACGGGAAATTTTGATGACACATACAGAGATGTAAAAGAGGGATGCGAGGCACTGTTATACAAATGTGTCGGTGAAATTAAAGCCTGACACAGATTGTCAGGCTTATACAACAGTGATTAGAATTTGCGTGATTACTTAAAATAAGTTCAGCCCATTGAGTGCCATGCTGTATATACAACAGTGATTAGAATTTGCGTGATTACTTAAAATAAGTTCAGCCCGTTGAGTGCCATGATGCATATATGACAGCGTCAAACCTGAATTCTGGTTTATCAATGACGGAAGTACGGATAAAGTCATGCTATATATATGACAACATTAAACCGCCAAAAATTTATCATCTACGGGTGATACGAATCGTTGATGTAAGACTTGTGTTATGTTAGAATTGTAATTAGTGTATTGTATCATTGATACAATATACCAGGTGTGAATGGAATTTTATATGATGTTGTGGCAAAAGACATTTTGCATCATTATATAAAAGGATATAAAAGGGTTAAACTTTTTTGAAAGAGAGGAAACTCTTAATGAAATGGAATTATGATTTTTACATAGCATCATCAGTTGTGTTAATAGTTCTTATAATATATTATTACAGGGTTGCTGAACTTAATAAACTTTCACGGAGAATATATGGATATTTTCAGATAATCTGTCTGGCAAGTTGTGTGACAGATATGTTTTCAACAGTAGTTCTTAGAAAGTATTTTCCGGATATGACAGGTCTTAATTATTTTGGTCAGATGGTTGGATATACTTTTCAGCATTTGATACCGTGTATGTACTTTTTTTATATAGTATCAATGGCACGAGATATAAAGACCATAAGAAAAAAGATGCTTTTTTGGGCGATTCCTGCGATAATAGAGCAGGTTATGATATGGACAGATTATTTTACTGATGCCTTATTTAGTTATTCGGTCAGTGAGGGATACCGGCGTGGACCATTTATGCCGGTTCTTATAGTATGTACAGTTTATTACTTTGCAGCAGCTATTGTGCAGGCATTTTCAAAAGAAAGTGTTTTAGAACGCCGTTATAAACTTGTCACAATATGGTTTATGCTTTTAAGTTTTGCAGCTATGCTTACACAGATGCTTAATCCGGAAATTGTAGTTATAGGTGCGAGTAGTGCATTAGGATGTCTTATTATGCAGATGACATTGCAAAACAATATTCTTATCAGACAGGCAAACCACAAGGAGATTGAGGCAAGACAGGCTGCTGAGGAGGCAAATAGAGCAAAGTCAACATTTCTTGCAAATATGTCACATGAGATAAGAACACCTATGAATGCAATATGCGGTATGGCAGATATTCTTGAAAAATGTGAACTCACGCCACTTGAACATGAATATGTAGAAACGATACAGACGGCAGCAGAGTCATTGTTGTCCATTATAAATGATGTACTCGATTTTTCAAAGATAGATGCGGGCAAAATGGAACTCTGTCCTGTTGAGTATCGTTTTGATTCATTTATAGAGGGGATTGAAAATGTCATTTCTGCCAGGATTTTTGATAAAAAACTTGAGTTTGAGGTTTCTATGTCCGAAGGAATCCCAATATATATGTACGGTGACTATGCTAAGATTAACCAGATCCTTATCAATATATTGAGCAATGCAGTCAAATTTACCGATTCGGGAAAGATTAAACTTGATATACGCTCAAAGCAGATCAATAAGAACAATATTGAACTGAGTTTTGCCGTTAGCGATACCGGTATAGGTATTAAAAAAGAGGATATGGGTAAATTGTTCAATCAGTTCAGCCAGGTTGATGCTATGCGTAACAGAAAGCGTGAGGGAACTGGTCTGGGACTGGCACTTGCAAAAAAAATAGCACAGCTTATGGGTGGGGATATTGAAGTCCGGAGTGAGTACAATGTTGGAAGCTGTTTTACGGCAAGGATTAACCAGAGAATATGCAATGATGATAGCGAGGAGTTGAGACGGGAGGCAGCAGATAAGTACAGAAATAAGACTATATTTTTATATGAAAATGACTATAGCAGCAGAACGCATTTGATAGAGATTTTTGAACAGCTTAATCTACATGTTATTTGTATTAATTCCATAGACGAGATAGGCAGAGAAGTGTATAATATATATTCAGATGAACAAAAATTGTTTGTTTACAATTATAATGCTTATCTTAGGGTTAAAAATAAATTTTCAAGTAAGGAGTTGTTAAAAAAGATAAAAAACATTGCTCTGCTTGAATTTTATACTGTTTTTGAAGAAAACGAGATGCCGGGATTATATATAAGAAAGCCCTATGATTTGTTCAAAATTTACAGAGTCTTATTTGAAGAAAAATTGGACGGGTATAATATTAATGCCATTGGAAAATTGTTAAAAAATGGTCATGCAGATAATTCGCTCATAAAGCTTGATAATGCAGATGTTGAAGTTGATAAGTCTCGTTCATATAAAGAAAATAATCAGCCTGAGAGTAGACAAAAGGCTGTCAATGGCAGTGATAATAACATTGAGAAAGCTCAAGAAAGCGGGGATGTTAGAGGAAATACGAATAGAAATATTAAGGAAGAAAATTTTAAAAAACAGGATTCTGCCGTGAAAGTTTCGGGTGATATGTTTAAAAATATAAGAGTTGCAATTGTTGATGACAACAAGGTTAATCTTAGAGTTGCGGTAACTCAGTTAAGGCAGCTGGGTGTTATGGCAGAGGTGTTTTCAAGTGGCGGTGCAATTATTAAGGCACTTGAAAGAGAGCGTAAATATGATATGATATTTATGGATCATATGATGCCTGAAATGGATGGCATTGAGACCACGAAAGTAATACGAAATATGGCTTCGCAAGATTGCAAAGATGTTCCTATCATAGCACTTACCGCAAATGCGGTTACGGGTGTAGAGAGAGAATATAAAGAAGCGGGAATGAACGGCTGGATGTTTAAACCGGTAAAACTTGATGATTTTAAGGAGATACTACTTAAGTTTGTATCAAAAGAAAAGGTGTCTTAGGTTTGAATAAGGGGGATTAATATGGATGGAAAAATTTTTGAAAAGCTTATTGAGGTGTCAGAGTGTGCATTCTTTATTTCAAAGCCGGGCGGCGAAATGGAAATAACATATGCAAGTAAAAAATTTTATTCAATATTACAATACACAAAAGAGGAGTTTCAGGAGAAGTTCAAAAACAGTCTTATGGCTGTAATCCTGCCGGAAGAAAAACAGAAAGTTAAAAATCTTATAGCAAGACAGTTTGCAGCCGGCGGTGCAGTAAACATTGAATGTAGGGTAAAAAGAAAAGATGGGACTACCGCATGGCTTTCAATTTCAGCGAAAACCCTGTTACATATGTCGGAAAACAGATTTTTCTGTTCCTGCCTGGACATAACAAAATCCAGGAACAATGTTGAAAATATGTTTAAGGCAAAACATGAGATTGATGTTATCGCAAACAGTATTCCGGGAGGAGTTTTGAAAATCCGTATGAAAGATATGAAGATTCTTTATGCCAATGACGGATATTATATGTTGTCAGGGTATTCGAGAGCCGAATTTCATATAAATTTTGGAGACTACTGTGATAAAATAATTTATCCTGCTGACATGAAGATGGTTAAGAGTGTTTTTGGAACGACTGTCGAGAACAATGGTCTTCTTGGTTTTGAGCATCGCATCGTTGGCAAGACCGGTCATACAAAATGGCTTTATGTGAACGGCCGCAAGATTGATGATGAGAGCGGTGAGGATGTATATTTATGTGTTCTTATGGATGTTACATCCAGAAAAAGCATGGAGGCAGAGTTTGAGGAGAATATAAGAAGATTTAAGTATGTCTCAGAGTATCTAAAGGAGACTATGTGGACATATGACATAAATAATAAAACTTTTACGAGGAGTGGAAGTCTCGGCGAATCTTTTTCAAAAGAAAACTTTTTAAGGACATGGGATGACATGCCTGAGATGCTTGAACTTTTCCATCCGGATGATGCAAAGATATTTGAAAAGAATGTAAAAAACAGAATTGAAAATATTGGAAGCAGCCGCTATATATATAGGATAAGAGATAACAGTTCAATGTTTAGAAATGTTGAGATATGTGCCGTGTCTGTATCTGATAATGGCAATGATAAGCCGGATAAAATTTATACGGTTACCAGACTTGTAGATAATGCCGAAGAAATTTCATCAAGACTCGACCATGAGAGAGAAGAGATTTCAGAGCGCAACAAGCTTGTAAATATGGCTAAGTCAGCACAGGCACAGGCTGAGGACAATATTACATCACTTATGCCGTATGCTTCATTTATGAATAAGGCAGAAAAAATTCTTAGTAAGAGAAAAGAAAAAGAGCATTATGCACTTGTATGTGCCGATATAAATGAGTTTAGAAAATTCAGCCATCATTATGGTTTTTCAATAAGCAACAGGATTTTGGAAGAATTCTCAAAAACACTTCTCAACAATCTTGCAAAAGAGGGTGTTTGCTCACGAGTTGACGGAGATTATTTTGTATTGCTCACAAAATATGAGAGTCACAAAGAGCTTCTGCGTATGATGTCCGAGATGGTAAGAGCAAGAAATGTTGCTGAGGAAGAAGAAAAGGATGTAAATATAGAGTTTGGAACTACCACGGGAATTTATCTTGTTCAGGAGTCAGACTGTGAACTGCTTGAAATGCTTGAAAAGGCAGATATGGCAAGAAGAAGTATAAAAGGGCTTCGTGGAAACCATTATGCGATATATACCGATGACCTTAAGAGTGAGCAGTTCAAGGAAGAAGAAACAATAAGTGAAGTTTATGATGCGGTAAGAAATAATGATATAGAGATATGCTATATGCCTAGAATAAAAGGTGACAGGGAAAAGATTGTCGGCTGCAAGGCTGTTCCAAGAGTACAGTTAAAGGATGGTCATGTCCTTGAATCTGATGAATTGACAAGACTTATCGAGCGTGGCGGAAAACTGAGCAGTTTTGCATTGGCTACTTTATCGACCGTATGCTGCAGCGTCGGGGCATGGAAAAAACTTGGAAACAAAATCGTGCCGTTTTCAATAGAAATGACGGCGAGCGAGCTTTCAATACATAATGTTGTCAAAAAAATAGATGATATTGTTGTTGAAAAGAACGGACTTGAACCAAAGGATGTTATCATAGAAATTCAGGAGAGGTATCTTGCGGACATGACAACGGTGCTTGAAATGGCAATAGAGAAGCTGTGCGGCATGGGTTACAATGTAGTTATAAGCAGATTTGGAACAGACCACACGGCTATCCACTCTATCAGAAAGTTAAATGTAACGGGAATCAAGTTCCACGGAGAGTATTTCAATGAATACATGACATCGGAGAAAGAGTGCATTATATTGAGTAAGACCGTTGAGATGGCAAAGAGTCTTGGTCTAACAGTTACCTGCGGAGGAATACACACACCTATGCATGAGGAATTTGCCAAAAAGATAGGCTGCGAGATGTTTGAGGGTGATATGTATTACGGTGCAGTCAGGGCAAATGTATTTGAAAAATGTTTTCTGTCAAATTTATAAGAACTGTAATTTTATAAAAGGAGTTCCTGATTTTACAGAATAGAGCAATAAGCAGTTGGGACTTGTTTATAATAGTGCAGTAGGAAAGAAAAATATTTTTGCTGTTTACATCTGTGGGATGACAGTCAATGTTTCAGGTTGCAATATTTCGATAATATGTGTAAAATAAAATGGATGTCGGGTGACATTTAGGCATGATGCAGCCGGCAGCGAAATTCGTTTATAAACGGCTTTAAAATTTAGCTTTGAAAAGCCGTATGATTATGACTATTAAAATGACAAAAGAAGTAAAAGGAGATAAAAAATGATAGACATAAAATTTCTGAGAGAAAATCCGGATATTGTAAAGCAGAATATTAAAAACAAATTTCAGGATGACAAACTTCCTTTAGTAGATGAAGTTATAGAGTTCGATGCTAAGTCAAGACAGGCAAAGCAGGATGCAGATGCACTCCGTGCTTCAAGAAAATCAATTTCAAAAGAAATCGGTGCACTTATGGCTCAGGGTAAGAAAGAAGAAGCTGAGGCAAAGAAAGCAGAAGTTTCAAAGAATGCTGAAAAACTTGCGGAGTTAGAAGAACTTGAAAAAGAGTATCAGGAAAAAGTAAAAGAGAGAATGATGGTCATTCCAAACATTATCGATCCTAGTGTTCCTATAGGTAAAGATGACAGCGAAAATGTTGAGATTGAAAAATTTGGTGAGCCTGTTGTTCCTGATTTTGAAGTGCCATATCATACAGAGATTATGGAAAAATTTGATGGTATAGACCTTGATGCAGCAGGAAAAGTTGCAGGAAACGGTTTCTATTATCTTATGGGAGATATTGCAAGACTTCATTCAGCAGTTATTTCATATGCCAGAGATTTTATGATTGACAGAGGATTCACATATTGCATACCACCATTTATGATTAGAAGTAATGTAGTTACCGGTGTTATGAGCTTTGCTGAGATGGATGCCATGATGTACAAGATCGAGGGAGAAGATTTATACCTCATCGGAACAAGTGAACATTCAATGATCGGTAAATTTATCGACACTATTGTTGATGAGAAAGAGCTTCCAAAGACTCTTACAAGCTATTCACCATGTTTCAGAAAAGAGAAAGGTGCTCATGGTATAGAGGAGCGTGGAGTTTACCGCATACATCAGTTTGAAAAGCAGGAAATGATAGTTGTATGTAAACCTGAAGAAAGCAAGATGTGGTTTGATAAATTATGGCAGAATACGGTTGACCTGTTCAGAAGTCTTGATATTCCTGTTCGCACACTTGAGTGCTGTTCAGGAGATCTTGCAGACCTTAAGGTTAAATCTATTGATGTTGAAGCATGGTCACCTCGTCAGAAGAAATACTTCGAGGTTGGAAGCTGTTCAAATCTTGGTGATGCACAGGCACGCCGCCTTCAGATTCGTGTTCGTGGCGAGAATGGTGAAAAATACTTTGCACACACCCTCAACAATACGGTTGTTGCACCACCTAGAATGCTTATCGCATTTCTTGAGAACAATCTTCAGGCAGATGGAAATGTCCGTATTCCTGAGGCACTCAGACCGTATATGGGTGGCAAGGAGTTTTTAGGTAAATAATCATAACATTTAGATTTGTTTTATTGCAGACCGTAATGTTACATCTATAAGGTATGTCATTGTCTGCATATACTATACAGCAGATGAATTGGAGGGATTGCACATGACACTTGACAGAAAAGACTTTAAGAAAAAGCTGGATGAAAATGTGCATGAATGTGCACAGTGTGGTCGTATATTAAATAAGGTGTATAAGGATGACCTTTGTCCGGAGTGCAAGGATTTGAATTTGTTTGCGGAAGTAAAAGATTATATCCGGGAAAATGAAGTAAAAGAAATAGATGTTGCAGAACATTTTGGAATACCTGTTTCAAAAGTCCGCAGATGGATAAAAGAAGGTCGTATTCAGTATAAAGAAGGGGAAAATATTACACCAATTCATTGTCAGATATGTGGAAAAACCATAGATTTTGGTTCTGTATGTCCTGAATGTAGAAGGAAAAATGGTCTTCACATATATGCAAAAAAATCTTATAGTGATGATGATATACAAAGTGCAATGAGATTTTTAGGTAAAAGTGAAGAGGGCAAAAGATATTAGTATAAAGAATAAAAAAGAAGCAGTGCGTTTTTTTTCGTGCTGCTTCTTTTTTAATGTAGTAAAATGCTAGTAATGTAATGCCAATGAGAATTGCTTTGCTATTTTATATTCAAATTGTATAACAAATTGCACAAAACAGCACTGATTTCTGTGGCTTTTTATAAATGTAAGAAATGATATGATAGATTTAGATTTCAAATGTTTTGTATTGATTGCAGCAATATTTTGTGGATATATATTGCGTCAAAGTCAGCTTATATATCGTTATAAATAAATAAGCAGGTTGTTTGCTGAATTGATTATATGCTGTGTTAATCATTGATTATGACAGTTTTACAAACACAAAAAAGCATAATGAAAAAAGGGGAGGAGTAAAATGATAAGATTAGAGAATATATACAAATATTACTATTCTGAGTCATCGGTCACACAGGCACTCAGAAATGTAAATCTTGAATTTTCAAAAGGTGAGTTTGTTGCCATTACCGGAGAGAGTGGCAGTGGAAAGACGACGCTTTTAAATGTGATAAGTGGTATTGATACATACGACGAGGGCGAGATGTATGTCAATGGACAGCCTACATTCCAATATGATGATGACGACTGGGAGGCGTACCGCCGAAATAAGATAGGCTTTGTCTTCCAGAATTACAATCTTATAGGTCACTATACCGTACTCGACAATATGATAAGTGCACTCCTTATACTCGGTGTCGGCGAGAAGAAAGCAGAGAAAAAGGCGTTAAAATATCTTGAGAAAGTCGGACTGAAAGGTTTTGAGAAAAGCAGGGCTTCAAAACTTTCAAGCGGTCAGAAACAGAGACTTGCCATCGCAAGAGCACTTGCAAAAGAGACGGATATTATCATGGCGGATGAGCCGACAGGAAACCTTGACAGCGAGACTGGACTTCAGATAATAAAACTTTTGGCTGAATTATCAAAAGAAAAACTTGTTATCATGGTAACTCACAATTATGAACAGGCACAGGACTATGTGACGAGAAAGGTTAAGATACATGATGGTGAGATAGTGCTTGATGTGGCAGTAAATACGGATAAGAGGATAAATTATAAAGCTGAACAGCCGAGTGATGATAAAAATGCGGATGCCGGGGAAAAATTAGGAAATCAGCCGAAAAACACACAGGTAGATTTAAATCAAAAGAGGAAAGAAGAAAACAGCATCGCAAGGTATTTTGCGTGGAAAAACTTTTCTACACAAAAATTAAGAGGGCTGTTGTTTATAGTGTTTTTTATGGTTGTTTCAACTGCATCATTCTTGTTTTTAGGTCAGATATATTCCAATATTGATGATTCATCAACAAAAAAATATGACGATTCAGTTTATTATAACGGTGATAAGACGAGAATATCCGTGAGGAAAAAAGACGGAACATCTTTTAATAAGAGTGATATAGAAAAACTGAATAAGATAAAATATGTAAAAAATACAGATATATGCGACAAGGCAGATGATATAAATTATTACTGCGAGGAGGGAAAGGATTATAAATATTCATATGGTGCGGTAGAGTCAGATGGTTCATCATATGGTGCATTGGATCCGGATGATTCATCATCTTCATATAGCATCCGTACACAGTCGGAGAACAACTGGACATTTGCAAAAGGTATTAAAAAAGCTGTAAAACAGGATATGAATGTTAATTTTATCAAAAAAAATAAGTTTATGAGGTCGGTTAGCTGCATTACAAAATCAGACCTTGTGAAAGGAAGTCTTCCAAAGAAAAACAACGAGGTTGTCGTATATTCAAAGGACAGTTCAGTAGTCGGAACGACGAAGAGGTTTTATTTTACGGCAAAAAACATTTGGGGAATGGACGGATATTACTACGAGGATATGAAAATTACAGGTTGCCTTAAGGAAGAGACAGAGCAGGCATATTTTGCTGAAAGTCTTTGTAATATGCTTTCATCATCGGCTGATGGAGCAAAATTTAAGATTGATTTTATGTATGATACAAAGACAGACAGTTATCAGGGAAGTTACAAATTGATTCCGATATACAGTGAAACAAGGGATAACCTGTATGACAGTAGTGCGGACATGACTGAGGATGAGGACACAAAAGACAGAGATTATGATTATAGGAATGGAGTGCCATCCGGCGAAAAAGCAAGAGCTTCATGCAATACACAGGTTACATTAAATAATTTAGGTACTTATGATGAAACATACGATGAAGATGCAACTGCGATGATGGGAACAGACAGACTTACCATCACCAAAAAAGATAAAAATGGTGAGCTGACAGGAGAGAGTGATAAGCTTGTGCTTGAAGTGACAAAAGAAGTGACTGATTATTCGGACAGGTTTATAGAAATTTCAAAGCATCTTTATTATAAGTATTTCAAGAATGAGAGCAATCAGGCAGCGGTTTATATCAGCAATTATGCAAAGACGGATAAAGTTATAAAAAGTATTGAAAAGCTTGATAAAAACTATGAGGCTGTAAGTGCCTATAGAATGTCACTTGGAGAATATAATGATGAAAAAGTATCAGAGCGGCTTGTAACACTTGGAATAGCACTTGGAGTTCTTGTAATGCTTATTATACTTGAAATATTTATTCTTCGTTCACTCATGAAGATTAAGATTAAAGATTATTTTGTACTTAAATTTATAGGTATGAAGTTAAATACGATAAACAAGATAAGTATTATGGAAATGTTTTCGTATTGTGCGGTCACGATTGTTTTTGTGATAGTGGCGGCAAATATTATCGCATTGTGCGGCAGCCGTGTAATGATTGATATGCTTGCCTATTATACGATACCATTTTATCTGATTTTTATAGTGTATAATCTTATCTTGTGTGGTGTTACGGTAAAAGCGTTTAATAAGTTACTTGTACAACGAATGATTAAGAATTGATGTATGAGCAGGCAGAAGAACGGATTGCAAATATCGGCATGACTTGTACCGGAGGGAGGCTTGAAGGATGATCAGAGTTAAAAAATTAAATAAATATTTTAATAAAGGAAAAAATAATGAACTCCATGTGTTAAATGATATAAATCTGGAGTTTGAAAATAATGGACTTGTCGTAATCTTAGGTGAGAGCGGTTCGGGAAAAACAACGCTTTTAAATACGATAGGCGGACTTGATGTGTTTGCCGATGGTGAGATAGATTATGACGGTGAGACTGTAAACAGATATTCGCCAAAGAAGATAGAAAAAATAAGAAATGACAAATTCGGATATATATTTCAAAATTATTATCTTTTGATGGATAACTCTGTTGAGTATAATGTAAAACTTGCACTTAGCGTTTATGATATGACGGATGAGGAGAAGCAGGAGCGGACGGAGTATGTTCTGGATGCCTTAAATATGGGGCGTTACAAAAAGAAACTTGTCTCCGAACTTTCAGGTGGACAGCAGCAGAGAGTATCTATAGCAAGAGCACTTGTAAAAGCACCATCAATAATACTTGCCGATGAGCCGACTGGAAATCTCGATGAAGAAAACACGATAAACACTATGAGTCTTTTGAGAAATATCTCAAAGGAATGTCTTGTAATAGTTGTATCACACGAAAAACGCATATCAAAATTTTTTGCTGACAGGATAATCGAGATACAGGACGGACAGGTAAAGAAAGATTATAAAAATAAAGCTACAAAAAGCTATGAAAAGGCGGACGACTCTAATATATATTTAAGAGAGCTTTCAAAAGAGAGCATGGAAAATGATGATTTTAGGATAAATATATATAAGGACAGCCGGCAGATAAAGGGTAATGCGGATAAAGAAAATAGTAAAATAATATCCGGAGAAAATATAAGTGAAAAAATAAAAACTGTGGCTGCACAAGATAAGGAAAATCAAGGGAATGAAATAAAAAATGAGACTGACAAGATAGTGCTCAATTTTGCATGGAAAGACGGAAAACTCTACATACAAAATCTTTCTGACACAGAGATAGCTTTTGAAGGGGAGGAGTCAGGTTGTCAGATGGTGGATGACAAAAAGCCACAGATAGACATAAGCAGTGTCGATGAGATAGATTATTCGCTTGAAAAGCCAAAAGCAGGCAGAACTGCAAAGCTTCCGTTTAGGGAGATAGTAAAAATGGCGAGAGAAAATTTAAAACTTCTCGGAAAAAAACAGGCATTTATGATAGGAACGCTTTTGATGGTATCAGTGCTGTTATCCGTAGGTGCGGCGGATTTTACAAATCGTATGTCGATAGATAAACAGAGTGTTGTGAAAAGTGATTCTCATGTTGTTACGGTGCAGTTAAGTCCGGTGGAGGGGGTTTTTGACGATCAGCTCAATAAAGCGGCGAAAGATTTTATCGGAAAAATAAAGCAGGAAAACAAATATTCAGATATATTTATTTCTGCAAATTGCGATATGGCGGTAAAATATAACGGATACAGTCAGCTTGGGGGAAGTGTTGCAAAACTTAGCGGATATTCGTTTATTTCAAATAAACATTTGAAAAAATCATCACTTATATGTGGAAAAATGCCGGAAAACAGGGATGAAGCGGTAGTCGATAAATGGGTGCTTGAAAACTTTATGAAATCGGATAGTGCCATAGCACCGTTATACAAAAAAGTTGATGATTTTATCGGAACAACGATAATATCACCGGCAAATCAGATTGAGTTTAAGATAACAGGAGTGTCCGACACAGGAGAACCGGATATATTTGTTGAAGAAAATAAACTGCTAGGTCTTTCATATTCTGCTATGAATCTTGCTTCACTTGATGAGATGAAACGGATTTATGCGGATAAAAAAGGCAGTGGAATAAAATCAGATACTAAGCTTGAAAGCAAAAAAGTGCTTGCGAGAAAATCCATATATAATCAGGATAAGATGATGGGTTCATTTTTGTTTACGGATCAGAGGTATGGAACATTTGAGATTGTAGGGTATTTCGATGATGATATAAATGTAGATTATATTGCAAATGAGCAGGACTGCGAAAATATACGAACTACCTATAATGCATATTCAAAGTCATTTGATGTTTATACTGATGATGTAGACGGTGCGATAAAATATTTAAAGAAAAAAGCATCAGCTTACAGAAAAAAATATTTTACGGCGAGTGTAAAATGCCAATACAATAATCAGCTTAATAAATATAGGGAAAAGCGTAAAATGAATGTTGGTACAAAAAATATTGTCACAATCGCACTTGCGGTACTTGCATTTATAATGATATACTTTTCAATAAAATCAAATGCTGTTTCGAGAATAGAAGAACTGACGGTTTACAGACTTCTTGGAATAGAAAAGGGAAGCATACTACAGGCATATGTACTCGAAATGATGATGCTTTGTGCATACACCGTACTGCCGGGGGCATTGATAACAAGCAGTATTATAAAATTTATGGCACAAGTGCCATCGCTTCAGATAAAAATGATATATCCGTGGTGGGCGGTTCTGCTGCTGATAATCATTATTTTTGCAATAAACATAATACTCAGCATACTTCCGGTAAACAAGATAATATCAAGGCCACCTGCAGAACTTGCGGTAAAGGACTGATGGATATGCAGCGAAGAAAGAATAAAGATAAAAGAAAGGAAATCAAAGACATGGAAACAAGAGTAGAGAAAACAATAGAAAGACACAATAAAGGATATAACTGTGCACAGGCGGTTGCCTGCACATACTGTGACCTTGTCGGAATGGACGAGGAAACAATGTTCAAGGCAACAGAAGCATTAGGACTTGGAATGGGCGGCATGGAAGGAACCTGCGGTGCACTTACCGGTGCGTGTGTTGTAGCAGGAATGAAAAAAAGTTGCGGAAACCTTGAAAATCCTGTAAGTAAAGGAGAAACATACAGTTATTCAAGACAGATATTAAAAAAATTCCTTGACCAGAACAAAGCCACACGCTGCAAAGACTTAAAAGGTGTGGAAACAGGAGTTGTCTTAAGAAGCTGCCAGGACTGCATAAGAGATGCTGCAAAGTTTTTGGAAGAAGTAGTGTTTGCCGAGTAAGTAAATTACAGATATTTTCAGAACTGTTACATTCAGCCATAAAATAAATTTCTCTCCCCCTTTAAAAATGATAAAAGTTGTGTTATATTATAAATGAGTACAATTTTTTAGATGAAAATTTTTATCTGAGTTATTATAAATAAGGAAAATGAAAATAGTAAATGAAAAAGAAAGGGGATGTTTGAGATGGATACCGCTGTTTATAATCATCTGATGACGCAGTATCGACCAAAAGAGCTGACTAAATATGATACACACAAAGCATCAGAACTTAGAAGTGTTGTAAATCAGATTGCTAAAAAAACAAAGACATCTCCGATATATATGGTTAGGCTTACAGAGGCAAAACAGTCATATGCACTTGGTGTCAAAGAGTCGTCCATGCTTCTTGGGACAGGACTTAAAGAGCTTTCAGACACTTCAGCAGATGGTGTTTTTTCTAAGAAGAAAGCATATGCATCTGATCCTGAAAAAGTCGGAGTTGAAATAGTAGATGAGGACGAGGAAAAACTTCCCGATGAGTTTTCACTTAAAGTTGAGAAGCTTGCCACTCCACAGTATAACATTGGAAATCCGGTTTATGGTTCAAGCCAGAGTCTTCCGGGGGGAACATACAAGTTCAGGATAAGTGTTCTTGATGATATGTATGATTTTCAGTATAATATTAAAAAAGACTCGGATAATGCGGAAGTTATGAATGGAGTTGCGTCATTTATAAATAAAGCAAATATCGGTCTGAATGTTGGAGTCGTTCCAAATGATAGCGATGACAGAGTAAGGATGAATATTGTTTCCGATGCAACGGGAAACAGCGGAGACGAGAGGATATTTACACTCACTGACAGAAACAGTGACGGAAAGCTGGGGATAGTCGATTATTTTGGATTAAATGAGCAGGAAAAGAGTGCAACAAGTTCAAAATTTTATATGGATGGCGTAGAAAAGAGTACGCTGGCAAATGAATTTACCATTGGAAAAGCACTCAGGGTATCATTAAAGGGAACAAATATTGACGGTGACGGTATCAGTATCCGGTACAGACCCGACAGTGAGAAGATACTTACGAGCCTAAATAAAGTAAAAGATGCTTACAATTATATGATAGAGGGCTCAGATGAGTACGCAAAGATAACAAACAAGACATCAAAACTTGCGTCAGAACTTAAATATCTTGTCGAGCCGTTCAAGTCAGAGATGGAATCATGTGGTCTTTTATTTGAAGAAGACGGCACGATGAAAATAGATGAATCACTTGCAACTCAGGCGATTAACGATGGAGATATGCAGAAGCTTTTTGCATCAGATTCGGATTTATCAAAACGCCTGCTCGGTAAAAGTGAGAGTGTAAAACTTGACCCTATGGAGTATGTAGACAAACTTCTTGTCTCATACCCAAACTACACAAAAGAGGGTGTGGGTTACTCCTATATCACTTCGCTTTATAGCGGAATGTTGTTTAATTACTATTGCTGATTGTCTGGTAAGATACGAAGAAAAGCCTCATTACCCTTGGGTGATGGGGCTTTTTTTGTTATTTAACTACAGCGTCAGGTGCATCATCATCTGTCTTGTCATTAGAAGAATGGTCAATGGAAATCACGACTTTATGCGGCAGACACACGATAGTCTCGCCCTCATATCTTATACTGTGCTTTTTAACACAGGTCTGGTCAGGGCAGTCGGCTTCGGTCATGTCGGCAGTACCGCCGCTTATTTTAAGAACATTTTTACCGCCGTTTACTCCATTTATCGTAACGGTCTTGTCAACATCAATGGGATAAGAAGCGGTAACTTTGCCATCAACCTTAACTGTGACAAACTTACCTGATTTATTAAAATATAACTTGTAAGCCGCAAAACAAATGACAGCGGCGACGACAACGCATATGATAAGGATAATGTCATTGCGTTTTTTTGTATCTTGTAAATTCATGTTTAAAATCCTTTCATTATAAATAATGGTAGGTATTTGCGAAACTAATTGTATGTTGTGTTAATTGCACAGCTATAACAAATAATACCGTCGGCACGCTTTCGCTATGTTGTCGTTCGTAGCAGTACATAAATCAGCAAAAAACGCTGATTAAGTGCTGACGACGACAAAAATGCCGACTAACATTATTTGTTATATCTGCACAATTTAATCAAGGTTTATGATAGTTTCGCAAATGCCTATAATAAGTAGATAGGTGCTTGGTGATTGCAAAACTACTTATATATCGTGTTAATTGCAAAAAAATAGCAAATACTATTTTATATATTGAGTGTATAACAAAAAGCAAGTATTATTATATACAAAAAAATATCTATATAAAAGTGTAAAAGAAAAAAATTATACTAAAAAGATAAAAATAATCGTTACTGTTCATACATAAACTTCTCATTATCTGTTAAGTGAAATACTGACAAATGAGTTTGTAATATTAAAGTATATATAAAAGCAGATACAAAAAATATAAAACATTTTAATAATATAACATTTAGTATTTATTAGAAAATATGTAAAAATATACCACAATCCATTCTAAGCGTCCGTGAACTAGTTGTAACAGTTCAGCCTTGCATTTCTTACATTCATAAACCTGCCAGCGAGCTGACAGTCGCTGCTTTGCAGCTTTTGTTTATTTACGCGAAAGTAAAGTGAGGATGGAACAAATAAATTTGTTCCATCTGAGCGCACTCGCGAGGGCTTTGCCCTCATTTCAGAAATGAAAGGCTATTCTACCATAAAAAG
>ENA-OVFU01000635-OVFU01000635.1-human-gut-metagenome-genome-assembly--contig:-NODE-635-length-23385-cov-3.586155_pt1 | contig 23385 bp, 20 predicted proteins | sample MGYA00237764_ERZ505407 | MGnify/ENA primary metagenome ERZ505407 (study PRJEB26158, sample SAMN06016366) | human gut metagenome | biome: human gut; feature: ankylosing spondylitis patient; material...
TATATAAAAAACGCAAGCTGCCTGTTTTAGGTAAACCTACCGGGTATGCAAGAACAAAGTGTTCCACATTATAGTCCATAGGCTTCCATCTTCCTATAAAGTGTGGTTAAGGCTATCCCAAGAGGACGAGCAGCTTCGGGTTTGTATCCGTTAGTATGTTGGAGAACTTTCTGAATGTGGTGCTTTTCAACGCTGACTAGGTCCAATTCAATATTATTCCCCGTATTTTCAGATAATTGACATTTCCTTTCCATGGACATCGTTTTATGGCTGCCATATATTTTTTATGATCACTTTAAATCTCACCAAAATCTTTAGATATCTGCCCTGCACAGGCAGGCTTCCAACAATCGAAATTTCTCTTTTTAGCTAAAATCATGTTATTGATTATAGGCAATTCGCAACTTTCGCTGATATATAAAATAGCATGTCCTTGAGCTGTTGTTTTCAATTGTTTTCTTAATGTGTTCCAAGCTTCTGTATCAGAAATAAAATATTGCGATGCGGTAGACTCCGTTTCATACACCAGTTTGTATTCATTCAGCACCAATTCATTTTCCTGATTTGTCTTCTTTTGAGGATAGCATAAATAGGCAATTCCTGTCAAAAGGATGATTCCTGTAAAAGTATTCAGCAGATATTTAAAATAATAATCATTTTCGAAGACATAGAATTCATTGATGCTACCACATATACATACGCTAGCCACTAACAGTAATATTACCGTTATCCGTTGCTTTAAAAATTTCATCCGCATATTCTTTTCCATTTGTATCCTAATTTTTGAAATCAAATCCTTTAAATAAGCCGTGAATAAATTATATCCACGGCTCAAAAAGAAAAAAACAATTCAAATCTTTACAGAATGAATGGAGAAAAAGATTTTGGTACACATAAAACAACTTTAATTGCAATAATATATAATATGAAACTCATATCCTTCTATGAGCAACCAAGTACTTCTTGCAAGGCCACCATTTTTCAATCCTGTTTTTCAAAATGAAAAAATACCCCAAAACACCAATCCAGCTTGTTACTAGTAACAGAACGATAATCTTGTTTTTGATCCTTTGAGGAACATCTTTTTTTATTAAATTGCTGATTGCCCATACAGAGGCAAGCGAGCCTAACTGATAAATAAAAAATACCATTTTGTTTCTTTGTTGTTCTACATTGTTTCTTATAGCAGACAACCGAAGATGAATATTAATGATACTTTCTTCGGAAATCTAAACTGATAAAGATAATGCCAAAATCAGACCAATTTAAGAACAATAAACATAAATCACTATATATCAATAGATTAAAAATATCAATTCTAAATTGAAAGTAAAAAAAACAACTAAAATGAAAAACACTTTTTCATTTTGGTAATATTACTTAGGCTTCCCTATTTGCAAACATCTGTTTATCAATGACAAATACAAATTGGTATGGATTTTGCTTTGTGTTGTATATAATATTTCAAATATGAGATTATTTATCATTTCGAATAGGTTGCCTGTAAAAGTTACACGTTCCTCCGATGGAAAATTTGTTTTTTCACGGAGCGAAGGAGGGCTGGCTACAGGTTTGAAAACATTGGATTGGTTGGCCTGGCGTCTGCGTAGAACAAAAGACGGAAAAAGATGACATTTGCAGTCAATTGGAAAAAAATAATTATCATCCGGTATTCTTATCCGACAGGCAGTATGAAAATTACTACGAAGGATATAGCAACAGTACCCTATGGCCCCTCTGTCATTACTTTTTTGCTTATACGTTATATAAAAAGAACTTTTGGGAATCATATAGGGAAGTCAATGCTGTTTTTTGTGAAGAGATATCTCGGATAGTTGAACCTAATGATTGGGTTTGGGTACAGGACTATCAGTTAATGCTGTTGCCGGGCATGCTCCGTGAGAAGTTTCCCAACCTTCATATCGGGTATTTCCACCATATTCCGTTCCCTTCACATGAACTTTTCCGGATTCTGCCCGAAAGGGTCGAGATCCTGAACGGACTTTTGGGAGCCGACTTTGTCGCTTTTCACATTCACGATTATATGCGTCATTTCATCAGTGCGACGGAACGCATCCTTCATAAGAATTTCAATCTGGATGAAGTTCAAATGAATGATCGTGTAACCCGTGTGGATGCATTACCGATGGGGATAAACTATGATCTTTATCACAATGTGATAGCTGATGACAAAGTCCACCACGCAGTAGAGAAAACACGACTTCTATTTGGAGATCATAAGTTAATCATATCGGTAGACCGACTGGATTACAGCAAAGGAATATTGCACCGTCTTTACGGATTCGCCTCTTTTTTGAAAAATCATCCGGAATATCACGGGAAAGTGACATTGGCGATGGTTATCGTCCCCTCTCGCGACCATGTAGGCAGTTATGCCGAATTGAAAACCAAAATAGACGAGGAGATCGGTTCTATCAATGGAACTTACTCTACCATGAATTGGACTCCGGTATGTTATTTTTATCACGGTTTCTCTTTTGAGGAATTAGTAGCGATGTATTATGTTGCCGATATAGCCTTGGTAACCCCTTTGCGCGATGGTATGAATCTTGTGGCAAAAGAGTATGTCGCTACCAAACAAGATAATCCGGGGGTACTCATTTTAAGTGAAATGGCCGGTGCTTCGGTTGAATTGTCTGATGCTTTATTGATTAATCCAAACGACACGGACCAGATCGAACAAGCCATTTGCCGTGCATTGAAAATGCCATTGGAGGAACAAAGAGAAAGGCTTCAGCGAATGCAAGCCATCCTTTCGGTTCAAACCGTAAACAAATGGGCTGCGGATTTCATGAGAGAATGGCGGCAGACCGCAGAGAAAAACAAACGATTACAAAAGAAAAAGATCTCCGCACAAGACCAGAACGAAATCAAAACATTATATGACCAAGCGAAAAAGCGCTTGATTTTGCTGGATTACGACGGAACATTAACTGCATTCAAAAATCATCCGGAAGATGAAGTTCCAACACCTGCATTACGAGACCTGTTACAGCGTTTTTGTTCCGACTCTCGGAATCATGTAACCATTAATAGCGGGCGGGACCACTATACATTGGAGAAATGGCTGGGAGATCTTCCTCTGTCTTTTGCCGCCGAGCATGGTGCATTTTACAAGGAAAAAGGCGCATGGCATAAAAACATAGGCAATCGAGAGTGGGATTCGGAGCTATTGTTTATTCTAAATTTGTTTGTAAGCAAAACCCCGTACTCTCATCTTGAGACAAAAGAAGCTGCTCTTGCCTGGCATTATAGAGAATCGGACGCCTGGCTGGGAGAGCTGAGAGCGCAACAGCTAACAAAGGCTATAATGCCTGTTTGCCTGAAAAAGGGATTACAAATCATGCAGGGCAACAAAGTCGTGGAAATAAAATCTCCAGAATGCACAAAAGGTTCGGAAGTAGCTCGCCTATTATTGGCTTCCCGCTATGATTTTATACTAGCAATGGGAGATGACACGACGGATGAGGATATGTTCCGGGCTCTTCCAGTATCCGCCATAACAGTTAAAGTTGGAATTGTATCTGAAAAAGCCAAATACAATCTGTCCTCGCAGGAAGAAGTATTGCCTTTTTTGGAAAAACTGTCGGGTGAAGGTGTTAGTTACGGAACGACTTCCAAAAGCATAAAAGGTCAACTGAAAGCCACCGTTGATTTTTTTAAAGGATTGTGGACAAATAAAAAATAATTTTTATGGACAAGTTAAATTACGGAGTAATAGGAAATTGCTGCACTGCGGCTTTGATTTCGGATAAAGGCAGTATAGATTGGTTATGTTTCCCTAACTTCGACTCACCTTCCATCTTTGCATCATTGCTCGATCGGGAGAAAGGGGGATATTTCGGCTTCGAGGTTTCTCCGGATTATCAAATATCGCAATCGTATGTTCCTCATACAAATATTCTTTCGACCAACTTCGTATCAGAAGAAAATGAATTTGCCGTTGTAGATTTCATGCCTTGTTACCATCTGAGCGATGCGAGCAATTGTTATCGTCCGGCAGAGATCTACCGATATATCCGCAGAATCAAAGGTACTCCCCGTTTTAAAATCAACTATGAGCCGGCTCCGGACTATGCCCGTGGAAAGACAATTTTCAACACGACCTCGGAATATATAGAGACCTACTCTACTTCTAACAGCAAAGATAGGCAATATCTTTATTCCTCACTACCTTTGCACAACATCTTGGAACAGAAAGAAATCGTACTGGCTAAGGACGAGTTCTTGCTACTTTCATATAACGAGAAAGTAATACCTGTCAACATTGAGCGTGAGAAACTGGAATACTGCCGGACGCTGGTTTATTGGTTGAATTGGACTGACCGAACCAAGAAGTTTACGGTCTATAACGATGTCATTGAGCGAAGTCTCCTAGTTTTAAAATTGATGTCTTTTTATAATGGAGCCGTATTGGCGGCCATAACAACTAGCCTACCGGAAACGATCGGAGAAGTCCGTAACTGGGATTATCGTTTTTGTTGGCTGCGCGACGCCTCCATGTCCATTGAAACTTTGTTCCAGATAGGCCATGTGGAAGCCGCAAGGCGGTTCATGAGATTTGTCCAGTCTACTTTTGTTTCTCAACACGATACTTACCAGATCATGTACGGTATTCGCGGAGAAAGAAAATTGACGGAAGTTATTCTGGGACATCTTTCCGGTTATAAGAACTCACGACCCGTTCGGATCGGTAATGATGCTTACCACCAGCTTCAAAATGACTCGTTCGGCTATTTAATGGACCTGATCTACCAATACTATCGTTTGATGCCCGGTACATTGGACGAGGTGGAAGATATGTGGGAAATGGTAAAAAGTATCCTGACGAATGTGATGATTGACTGGAAAAAACCAGACAAAGGCATTTGGGAAATTAGAGGAAAAGGACAGCATTTTGTTTCCTCCAAAGTTATGTGCTGGGTCGCATTAGACAGGGGAGCTCGTATTGCAGATTTATTAAACAAACCGACATACCGGAGACGTTGGTCGGAAGAAGCGACCGTAATCAAAGAAAATGTCATGAAAAACGGTTGGAAAGAAGAGATGCAAAGTTTCTCGCAAGCCTACGGTAATTCCGACCTTGATGCGTCCTTGTTGTTAATGGAACCGTACGGATTTATCGATCCGAGAGACATACGCTACCATAAAACAGTGCAAGCGATAAAGAATGCGTTACTTTACAAAGGGTTGATGTACCGTTATAAATCTCATGATGATTTCGGACTTCCCTCTTCCGCCTTTACTATTTGTACGTTCTGGCTCATTCGTGCTCTTTATGTCATAGGAGAAAAAGAAGAAGCACGTAGTCTGTTTGAGGAAATGCTTCATAATTCAAATCACTTGGGACTTTTCAGTGAAGACATTGATTTTGAAACCAAGGAGCAACTGGGGAATTTTCCTCAAGCATATTCCCATTTGGCACTAGTCAATACCGCTATATTGTTTTCGGAAGAGGACATACGACTGTTTTTTAAATAAACCTTCTGTATCTCTTTCATTTTGGAAATATTTTTTCACTATGCAAGGGGCTACACTAATAAACGCATGAAGCATACTCCATATTGATAACTTCAAGACTTTTATAAGTAAATTACCATTATAGACCGGCCTTAACCCATATTTTTCTTTATCCAATCGTATCCACATATAGAAGAAAAGCATCATAAAGGAGCCCATCTCTGCCAAAGAAGAGGCAATTGCCGCCCCCGAGATTCCTAATTCCCTAGTGAATATCAAATAAAAATTTAAAGGAATATTGATTAATACCGCTATGGCAGCAGCCCAAGATAGAGCTTTTGTATGCGTTATCCCCACTAAAAAAGAACGTATCGCTAAAAATGGGAATGAAAACAACAATCCAAAGCTACGCCAATCCAAGTATAGGATTACCGCTCGATAAATATCCGAGGAAACGATCAGCTTCTTTAGTATAAATGGGGAAACCGTATGAATGAGAAGGTAAAGAAAGATAGCCAATCCCAAAAGGAAAAATAAGCCAAAAAAAAAGGTCTTGGTTTCCTTGTAATCTTGCTCTCCATTCCTTCGAGCTACCATTACTTGCAACCCAATGCTAAACCCAAAACCAAGCATATAAATCGCCAAATAATAAATTCCGGCGATAGCGGACGCTCCTAATTCTATCTCTCCAACGTGGCCTAAGAAAACAGCATCCGTAATATTGATTAATTGTTCCATTAAGATGCTCATTATTACAGGAAAGTTGATGAGCCATATTTGTTTATATGTATAATTCATTGCTCAACTGTATAATAGTGCGATACAACATACCGCTTTTATGCAGTATGTTATTTCGTAATCCATAAAATAAAAGGATATAAAATCTCCGTGACAAATAAAGCTGTATTTGTCAAATAGCTGAATAGCTTTATTGGATAGGGCTAAAAGAAAAAACGGCTAAATAGACGTCTCTATCCAACCGTTCAAAAGATCTTCGCGATAATCTTTTGTGCTCACAGTCAAGGTTAAACTCGAAAAACATATAACTTCAAAATGAATTTATAACATCATTTTGTTTTGATGTTGGCAAAGGTAAGCCTTTAATTTGTAAATAACAATTTTTTATCATGTTTTTTTTACTATTATATCTTTTTTTTCTTCTCTAGAATATTTTCGTTTTAATTTATGGCCTCTCTTGTGCTCGGATATTGAAAAAAACGCAATGGAAAGTTCAAGAAATGAAAGCAGGGCATAAAAAGGGTGTGTCATGACACACCCTCTTGTGAAACCATAAAAAAGATTTTCAGCCACAATGGAAATAAGTATTGACCAGCTTCAACATCTCTTCCGGATTATTCTCTAGGTCCTTGCGTAAAGAAGCGTCATCATAAGATTCCAGTTTACGGATGATGCCGTCTATCATACTCGGACTAAATACGTTATATTTTTCAAAAACAGCACGCTGTTGTCTTAAACGGGCGGCTGAGGCTGCGCAACTGTCTGGGAGTTGATCCAATGTCTTTAGGCGATCTTGATTCTCTTCCTTATGAATATTCACGTTTACATAAGTCTTCTCAGCGATCTCCAAAGCATCGTCGATCTCAAAACCATGGCGGCACGCAACTGCCAATCCTGCCAATAATTGGTATAAATCAGCGGAGCCATCCGGTGAGCGCATCTCGACCGTTTGCTTTTGGCTCGTATCATAATGGCTGGCAGGTTCCAATGGGTTCGCCAAAGCACACATGTCCGTTTTTGCGGCCCAACCTAGCGGAACACGAACTAAAACTGAACGATTCCGATCTCCCCAACAAATATTCGTAGGTGCTTCTTGGTGTGGAACCAAGCGGAAATATGAGGTTGGGTTCGTATTTCCAAAAGCCGTAATAGAGGAAGCTAAGCACATCATTCCAGCGATAGCCTTACGGGCGGTTTCGGATAAGATACCATTCGCTAACATCTGATTCTTGCCATCTTTCATGATACGCATATGGACATGCAGACCGGAACCTGCTTTTCCCACCGTAATTTTCGGAGCGAAAGTGATGTTATATCCATATTCATGCGCTAGATTGCGGATCGCCCATTTAGCGATCATCAATTGATCCGCTGCATTTTCCGCAGGACATGGTAAGAACTCGATCTCATTTTGCTCATAGATCAAACCATTTAACGTAAAGTTACCAACTTCTGAATGACCATATTTAATTTGTCCCCCGGCTTGCGCTATGCAGTGCATGCACTCCGTCCGGAACTCATTGAACTTAGCGTAAGGAGCGGATTCATGATAACCTTTTTGGTCGGTAGCAGGGAAAACGCCTTCATCCGGTGCGATTACGTAATATTCTAATTCACCCATTGCCTCAAATTCCATTCCCGTCACCTCATGAAAAGCCTTACAAGCTTTATGCAAGGTATATTCCGGGGAACTTTCTAAGGGTTCTCCATCCTTATTGAAGAATGAGCAAAGCATGGTAAGCGTAGGTAATTCCGCAAACGGATCCTCGAAAGCCGTACGGAAACGGGGCACCACATACAGGTCACTACTTCCCGCCTCGATAAACGAGAAAAGACTAGAGCCATCCACACGCTCACCGCAAGTCAAGATCGCATCCAGATAGGCCGCATTGTTGATTACAAAGTTTAGTGTTTTCAAACGTCCGTCGCCTGCAGGATACATAAAATTAACCATCTGGATATCTTTCTCATAGATATAACGGATAATGTCCTCTTTCGTAAACTCGGACGCTGGCTTTTGTAAAAACTCCACTAATACGTTGGGAGTCATTTCTAGTTCTTTGTTCATGTCTTATATTGATTATGTTTATAGTGTAGAGAAAAACTTTCCTTTGGAACTGCTAACCGGAATCAAGCTAGAGATCGCTTCAGCAACCTCTATAGGTCGGTCAGACTCTATGATGTCCACACCTTGACGGATGATCATACGGTATGCTTCAGCACGACTTTCGGGTGTGGATAGTTTATCGTCGGAGGGAGCGGTAGATATCATGCACATGACACCTCTTTCATGTAACATATCGATCACCTCACGGACTTCGGGGGTAATCTTCGGACCTACGTAAGCCATGATATGATTCCAAGGTATACCGTTATCCTCATAGTCTTGAACCGCCTCTTTCGTTTTCACGAAAGCCTCAAACATGAAATTCGGATTTTTCTCGTAAAAGAAACGAGCCGAGGCACCATCATGAACCGTAATCATTACATAAGGTTCCGCTTGCATATCGGTAATCAACTGAGCAGTGCGCTCCATCGGAACATCCTTCTTATCAAGGATTAGGATTGTTTTTCCACGGGCCCAACGAATCGCTTCCTCTAAAGTCGGGATACGATAGTTTGTGATATTTCCTTCGGGATCCTTCAAACGGAAATTTTGCAATTCTTCCCAAGTATAATCAGAAACTTTCCCAGTCCCATTACTGGTACGCTCCAGTGTATCATCGTGGAAAAGGACGATAACACTATCTTTGGTTAACCTCGGATCTATCTCGAACGTGGCAGGAGTATAAGAGAGGGTATTTTCAAAGGTTTCCATACTGTTCTCAGGATAGCCTTTTCCCCGTCCACCTCGGTGTCCACTAATTAAAGGAATTCGGTCATCGGCATATTGGTAGAAAGATATCAAATCATCTACATTTGATATCTGTAGCGTATTCATTCCGTTGTATTCAAGCTCCTCCTTTGGCGTGTTCAATACGCAAGAACCACAAAGCAGGGCCAGCATTAAAAATCTGGCGGATAAATTGATTTTCATTTCACGATCGTATTTTAGGTGAATGATTCTTTCTATCCGCCAAACTTACACAAAATAAATGATTTTACAGAGTTAGCACCTTAATATTCGTCAACTTTCTGGTCTACACGGAACTTATCCAAACGTGCTTGCAGGCGAGTTTGGATATCAGCATATTCCGGATTATCGTATAAATTATTCAGCTCATTCGGATCACTTTGCAAATCGTAAAGCTCATTGCAATTAATCGCGTCATTATGCTCATTCTTCTCTCCATAGAAATGGATCAATTTATAACGACTGTCACGTACGCCATCGTGGCGACGTACCATATGGATAGCTGGATAATCATAATAATGATAATATAGATACTCACGCCAATCTCTTGGTGTCTCGCCTCCAAACAAGGGGACTAAAGAAGTTCCTACCATATAATCAGGTTTCTCGATACCGGCTATATCCAGATAAGTCGGGGCATAGTCAATGTTCTGTACTAAGGCCGTACATTCACTTCCCGCCTTGATTTTAGCAGGATAACGGATAATCAACGGCGTACGGAAAGATTCCTCATACATGAAACGTTTGTCGAACCAGCCATGTTCACCCATGTAAAAACCTTGATCCGAGGTATAAACGATCACGGTATTATCCATAAGCCCTTCTTTTTCCAGATAGGCGATCAAACGCCCTACCTCATCGTCAATCGATTTGATGCAACGTACGTAATCCTTGATATAACGTTGATATTTCCATTTAACCAAATCCTCACCTTTCAGGTTCTCGTTAATGAATTTTTCGTTACGAGGCTTATAAGAAGCGATCCAAGCCTCCCGTTGTTCCGGGGTCATACGATCCAAAGAGGCCTCCCAACCACCAATATTCCATTCCTTTTTATAAGCCTCCTTATCTTTAAGCTCATCTACCTTCAAATCATAAACCAAAGTCATATTTTTGTCTATACTCATCTCTTGTGTACGTGCGGCATCGCAACGAGTAGCATAATTATCATTGAAAGTATCTGGATATGGGAACTCTACATCCTCATATAAATCCATATATTTCGTATCCGGCATCCAGTTACGATGTGGAGCCTTATGATGAACCAGCAGGCAGAAAGGCTTATCCTTATCCCTCTCTTCCAAAAACTCGATAGCGTGATCGGTCGTAAGGGTCGTCGCATATCCCTCTTCTTTTACATACTTGCCATTCGATTCTTTGCTTTTAAACTCCGGATTATAATAATCTCCCTGATCCCATAACACATGATAATAATCAAAACCTTTCGGCTCACATTGCATATGCCATTTACCGACAACACCTGTTTGATAACCGTGCTGTTGTAAGATTTCAGAGAAGAATACTTTTGTCGTATCAATACCTTTTCCTAATTGTCTTTGTCCGTTTTGATGGCTATAAAGACCGGTCATCAAACAAGCACGGCTAGGAGTAGACAGAGAATTCTCAACGAAAGCTTGCCGGAACAACATTCCTTCTGCAGCCAAACGATCTAAATTTGGTGTTGGTGCCAATTTACCTAGCGCATGTCCATAAGCGCTAATAGTTTGATACGAATGATCATCCGTCATGATATGGATGATATTAAGCGGCTTCTCTGCCACTTCTTTTTGCCCGGTTCCGCATGCGGAGAATAAGAAGGCCGGAGCCAAGAAGACCCCATAGTTAATCGCATTCTTCATGTATTCAAAATTTTAAAATTACACAAACGTACAAAAAACAGAAATTATCACCAATAATACTTCCGGGCTATCTCAGCCATAGTCGGATATTTACTATCCTCATCGTCATATTGTTGTTTCAATTCCAACAGTTTTGTCTTCAACTCTTTAATCAACGCCTTTTTCGATGGGTCGTGATACAGGTTCTTCATTTCCATTGGATCCTCTTTCAAGTCATACAATTCCCATTCGGGAGTTCTGGACTCATTCTTGGTCCCGGTCATTCCCAACGACTCTCCATAATAGAATATCAATTTATAGCGATCCGTACGGATACCATAGTTGGCTGTCACGTTATGGTCGTTATCCGCATTCATCCAATAGCGGTAATACATAGCCTGTCTCCAATTAGCTGGGGTCTCATTTCTCAAATTCGAGCGGAAACTTTCTCCCTGCATTTGGCTAGGCTTGTCCATTCCGGCATAATCCAAAAATAGAGGAGCGAAATCGATATTCAATGTTATATCCTTATTATCCGTGCCGGGTTTGATTTCTTTCGGATAACGGATAACAAACGGCATACGCAAGCATTCCTCATACATCAATCGTTTATCAAACCAACCATGTTCCCCCAAAAAAAATCCTTGGTCTCCGGTATAGATGACAACCGTGTTTTCCGCCAATCCTTGCTCATCCAAATAGTTCAAGATACGCCCTACGTTTTCATCAATACCAGCGATACAGCGCAAATAATCTTTAATATACAATTGATAAGCCCAATGGCGCAACTCATCACGGCTCATATCCGTAGGTATATCCGTTTTCACATCCGTCTGCCTCAAATGCTCCATGCTCATCCGTAGCAACTCCGCATACTCTCCCTTGCCCTCATATGTGTCCAATAAGTTCTCCGGCTCCGGGATCGTTACATCTTTCAATAAATCCTTGAAACGCTCGGCGGGTGTCCACGGTCTGTGAGGAGCCTTGAAATGGCACATCATAAAGAAAGGCTTGCTCTTATCTCGATTTTCCATATATTTGATAGCCTCACTTCCTATCACGTCGGTAGAATGCCCTTTATACACTTTACCCGTTCGGGGATTCGCATGCGGATCATTCCCCCATGTACCTTTTTCTATAAGCATCGGGTCATTATAACGGCCCTGTCCAGGCAAGATATTGTAATAATCAAAACCTGTAGGTTCCGCATGCAAATGCCATTTACCGAATATAGCGGTTTGATATCCTGCTTGCTGCAAGCATTTCGCTACATTCGGATGATCCGGATCTAATGGATCTTGCAAAGTATATACACCATTCTTTTGGCTATATTGTCCTGTGATAATCGCTCCACGGCTCGGGGTACTGATTGAGTTCGTCACAAAACAATTCCTCAATATTGCGCCCTCATGCGCTATTCGATCAATATTGGGGGTCGGTAAGACCGTTGATAAAATTCCACCATAAGCACTTACCGCCTGCGAAGCATGATCGTCAGACATGATATAAATGATATTCGGTGTCCTATCATTCTGTGCCATGGCTGTTTGAACAGCACTAAAGTCATATAGGAAAATGCTTGATAATAAAATGTATTTGCATTTCATCGTATTTGTATTAATTTATTATACCAAACTTTTATAAAGCTATTAATAAAAAAGGATATATTATAATCCTTCATAAATCATACTTCTTGCGAATCAGTAATGCCCTTGATTCCGATGATCCGTGTGAGGTCTCACGGTTCGTTTCAAAGGGATATTCATTCCATCCGTAGACTCCAGCCAGTCATAAATCTGAGCATTCAATTGTTTGATTGTCTCTTTATATTCAGGTTCCGCAATCAGGTTCGTAGTTTCATACGGATCATTTTGCAAATCATAGAACTCATTCGTATCCCAAACCCCATGATAACGGATATACTTATAACGATCGGTGCGGATACCATGCATCGTTGGTGTCTGCGGAAATTCATATTCCCAATAATACTCGTAGAAGATATGATCTCTCCAATCCACCTTTTCTCCCTTGAGCAAAGGCAAGAAAGAATATCCCACCATCTGCTCAGCCTTTTCTAAACCCGCACAAGCCATAATTGTAGGAGCGACATCTACATTTTGTACCATATTCTCTATTACCTTACCTCCCTCAAACATACTAGGGCAACGAACCAACATAGGAACTCGCACAGATTCCTCGTAGAACTGTCTTTTGTCGATCAATCCATGTTCTCCCCACGCAAAGCCATTATCACCCATGTAAATAACCAACGTGTTATCATCTAACCCTGCTTCTTTCAGATAATCCAAGACAGAACCGATACTTTCATCTACAGAACGCAAGGTCTCACAATATTTACGAACTTGAACATCCCAAGGACGGCCATGGTAGGAATAGTCCACCCCATGCCAACTTTCTCTTTGACTTTTCACCCAATCCGGAGCCATTTTTTCTCCATAATACTCTTTTCCAAACGCAGCCTTTCCTGTTTTCTTATCAATAGTCGGCAACTCTTTAATGCCATAATGAGGCGTATTGAAGTTCGGAGGTAATACCAATTCCTTATTTTTATAACAATCCTTATGGCGCTTTGCGGCTGAAAAATTGTCGTGCACACCCTTATGAGACAAATAGACAAAGAACGGTTTATCCGCTTGTTTTTGTTCTTTCATGAATTGGATCGCATGGTCGGTCAAGAGATCCGTAACATAGGTACTGTCTTTATATTGTATCCATTCCCCATTTGTATTTATACGAGGGTTATAATATTCCCCCTGCCCCTTGAAACCTTCCCAATGATCAAAGCCTGGTTGAGGAGCCCCTGAGTCATTTCCCATGTGCCATTTTCCAAAGAAAGCAGTTTTATATCCACACTCCTGCAAATATTGTGGGAAAAAGATCAATCCATCAGGAAGAGGAGCGGCATTATCAACCACCTTATGGCTATGTGAATACATGCCGGTCAAGATGGAAGCACGGCTGGGAGAAGAAAGAGAGGTCGTAACAAACGCATTTTTGATATGCGCTCCTTCCTTGGCCATCCGATCCATATTAGGAGTTTCCAACCAAGGGATCGTATTCATGAACCCCATATAATCATACCGGTGGTCATCCGAGAGAATAAAGACAACATTTAATGGTTTCGTTTTTTGTGAAGTATTGTCTGCTTCCTGATTTTTAGGCTGGCAGGCCAAACATTGACTTACGATAGTCAATGAAAACAAGGTATTATTGATATTTGTATTCATATTGATAAAAGTTGAGGAGCTGTAAGTTTTACAGCTCCAATTAACATTTTATGACCAACCCGGATTTTGCGTTAGCTCAGGATTCAAATCCAATTCCCGTTGAGGAATAGGCATGAGAATCATGTAATCCTTTATATTACTAGCAATGTCCGTCTTATTCTTCTCAGCGACTTTCGCTTCGTATGTGCTGTGCTCTTTCATCCGTTTTATGAATGTACCTGTACGTACGAGGTCAAACCAGCGATGTCCTTCTATCGGAAATTCCAAATAACGCTCTTGTAAGACTGCTGCCCGGAAAGCATCTTTAGACAAACCCTCATAATTTTCAGAAGAATCACCAAACGCACGCTCTCGAACACGATTTAAAACTTGATGAGCTTTCTCTGATTCTCCGATTTCATTTAACGCTTCCGCATACATAAGCAAGGCATCCGAATAACGGATGATATGCATATTGATCTCACAGAACTTAATAGCCGTTAATCCATCTTGCCAATACTTGCCAAACAAAGGAATACTTGATATCAATTCCTTTCCATTTACAGGGTTCGTATAATGCGTTCTTAAATTCACGGCTTTACGTTTATCATTTTCCTTAAAGGTATTATTTAATTCCATAGTGGGAATATCCGCCTCATTAGATCCACTAACTCCGATCGGTTCAGGCAAAGAATATTTGGGTCCCGTTAAACTCATTTCATCATTATGAGGTAATGGGTCCGCCTTATATTCAATATAAAAGACAGCCTCTTTACCAGCTTCAGTATCCAAGTTCCAATTATCTCCATACTCCACATGTAAACCATACCCATAAGCACCTTCTTGTTCAACAACCTCTGCCAGTTTTTCCTTTGCTTTGGAATAATCACCTTTCGTCAAATACACCTTTCCTGCTAAAATCTTGGCAGCACCTTTTGTCGCACGCCCTATATCTGTAGTCCCATATTCTGAGGGATAAGGAAGGGCACTTTCCGCATCTGTCAAATCAGATAGAATCTGTTCATAGATCTGCTCTTTCGCAACTCTCGGCCCCATAGCATCATCTATTGTCTCTAACTGAGTCACCAAAGGAACATCTCCAAAAAAGCGGACTAAATTGAAATAATAAAGAGCACGTAAGAATTTTGCTTCTGCTATAAATCTTTTTTGTAAATCAGGATTCATAGTAACAGATGGAATGTTATTAATAGCGGCATTAGCTTTCATAATGCCCGAATAATTATTTTGCCACATATCTCTAATAAATGTGTTTTCCGGGGTGTGACGCAAAAATTCCAAGTTCTGTAGAAAGGCATTAGGCATACCAAGACCGTTTTTCATCCCATCACATGTAAGATCACATAACATATACATGCACCTACTATAAATACTATTAAGTTGTTGATAAGTTGCATCAACTGCCGCTTGGGCATCTTTCTGACTCGTGTAAAAGTTATCCACGACCAGCCTGTCTATTGGTTTCTCGTCTAAGAAAGAACACTGTACATTGAACAATGAGAATATTGATATACAGCCAAATATTATATATTTATTCATGATAATACAATTTAATTATTACTTAATATCAAGTTTTATACCAAACATAAATGTACGAGATTGTGGATAGCCACCGAAATCTTCGCCCGCTTCAAGCGTAGAGGCACCTCTATAACTAACTTCAGGGTCATATCCCCGATATTTTGTCCATGTTAATAAATTTTGTCCAGTCACATACAGACGCAAACCTTGGATATGCTTTAAGTTTATTTTAGGAAAGCTATAAGATAGTGATAACGTTTTCAATTTCAGATAAGAGCCATCTTCTATAAATCGATCACTTACCAATAAGGCTCTATTTGTTGTTGCCTTTGGGTATATGTTACTCGGATTTTCCGGTGTCCAACGATTTACCATGTCCGCATAAGCATTTTGCCCACCTGTTGGATTCTCCAATTCCATGGCATTATAATTAAGAATCTTATTTCCATAGGAATATTGTAAGAACACATTAAGTTCGAAGCCCTTATAAGCAAACGTATTTGTTAATCCTCCGAAAAATTTAGGATTAGCGTCTCCCAATATTTCCCTGTCATTAGCGGCATCTACCTTTCCATCACCATTTAAATCCTTATATCTACGCAAACCAACACCAATAGGTGAAGCAGATGAAGTTTGTTGCTTACATTCTTCCTCATTTTGAAAAATACCATCAAAACGATATCCATAGAAAACACCAATGGGCTCACCTACAATCAAGCGACGTACAGAGCCTGTTTTTAAATGCCCATCGCCTTCTGCCATTTCCTTATACTCTTCTCCGCCTAATTCAAGAACTTTATTCCGATTGAAGGCGATGTTAAAAGCGGTTGTCCAACTGAATGCCCCTGTCAAATTATCACTTTCTATTGATAATTCATATCCTTGATTTTCTATGCTACCTATATTCTTCAACATGGTTTGATATCCAGATGTAGCAGGAACTGCAACACTATACAGCAGGTCTGTTGTTTTCTTCTTATAATAGTCTGTTGTGATGCGTAATCTATTATTGAACAAGCCTAAATCTAAACCAATATCAAATTGTCCGGTGCGCTCCCACTTTAAGTCAGGATTAGGAATTTTGTTTGGGAAAAATCCTGATACGAGTTGATTCCCTAAGATCCAATTACTAGTACCTAAAGTTGCCAATGATTCATATACACCGATCTCCGTATTACCTGTAAAACCATAACTGGCTCTTAACTTTAAATTCGAAATGACTTCTTTTACAGGCTCCATAAAAGCCTCTTCCGATATTCGCCACCCAGCAGAAGCGGAAGGGAAGAAACCATATTTGTTGTTTGTCCCAAAACGAGAAGAGCCGTCAACACGGGCATTCACGGAAAATAGATACTTATGTTTCAGCGTATAATTAATACGAGCTAAATACGACATCAAACTCCATTGAGTAGCGTTGGATTCCGGTTTGTTATAAACAGAACCAGCTCCCAGATTATTATAAAGCATTACATCATTCACGAAATTTGAGGAGGATCCCATTACATATTCCGCATTATTTTTTTGCATCGTAAAACCACCCAACAAGCTTAAGTCGTGCTCCTCTGCAAATGTTTTATTCCAAGTCAGTGTATTTTCGTTCAGCCAATTTATACTTTTATTTACACCTACATAAGCCGAGGCAACTCCTCCAGACTGATAAATATTGGACGGGGTATATCTGTTTGTCTTATGATACATCACATCCGCTCCCAATGATACTTTCAGTTTTAAATCCGGAATGATCTCCCATTGTGCATAAATATCTCCAAGCAAACGTGAAGTCGCATTATTAAATTTCCGTTCTTTTGCTGTCGCTACCGGATTTGGAACTAATATTCCAGGAACATTAATTTGAGTGTATGCACCTGTCAACTCATCTTCATATACAGGCTGTATAGGATTCATTCTTAATGCACCAGAAATAGTTCCGTCTTCTCCTCCAGTATCAGTTGCTACGGAATTACTAATCGTATGGCTGGCGGTCATGTGTGTTCCCACACTAAAATTCTTGAATATTTTACGATCCAAATTCAAGCGTATGGAGTAACGCTTGAAATCAGAGTTGATAACAATTCCCTTCTGATCTGAGTAATTGCCCGATATTGCATATTGTGTCTTCTCGTCACCACCCGAAAAACTTAATTGATATGTTTGCGTACTTCCTCCACGAAATATCTCGTCTTGCCAATCTGTCCCATTACCGATCTTTGCGATCTCAGATAAAGCCGTAGCATCATAATAGGGTTTTAATCCATCATTTGTATAAGCCTCATTCACTAATTTCGCATAATCTTGCGCATTCATGACATCTATCTTCTTGGATACGTTTGATATTCCAAAACTTGCCTCAAAAGAGATAATATCCCGTCCCTTTTTGCCGCTTTTTGTAGTAATCAACACAACACCATTGGCTGCACGCGCTCCATAGATCGCCGTGGCAGCAGCATCTTTCAAGATCTCTATAGACTCAATATCTGATGGGTTTACAGTAGATAGACCACTCATCTGTGTCTTACCCCCCGTATTCCCGAAACCGCTACCACTATAAACAGGGAAACCATCAATAACATAAAGAGGTTCATTACCTCCTTGTAACGAGCTACTTCCACGTACTCGGATAGAAGCTACGGCTCCCGGCATACCAGAGGTTTGGATTACTTGCACACCTGAGGCACGACCGACCAAACCTTGATCGATAGAAGTCATTGGCGTTTGCTGTAATTCCGCTGTTTTAACAGAAGATACAGAACCAGTCAAATCACTCTTCTTCACAGAGCCATAGCCAATGACAACAACTTCATCAATATTTTGGGTATCCTCTGTCAATTGGATTTTAAGGGAATGTTGTTTGCCAATTTTTACCTCCTTGGTCATATAACCAATATAGGATATCAAAAGTATATCCTTTTCTGACGCATCTAAACTGAAACGTCCGTCCATATCGGATATGCTACCTATTGAGGAACCTTTTACGACAACATTAGCGCCAATTATGGGTACATTCGCCTGATCGGTAATGACACCTGTGATCTTACCATCTTGTTGGGTTATCTGGGGGTGTTCATTTTTTTTGTAAATTATGATATGTTTATCATCGATTGTATAAGACAAACCTTGTTTACTGAGAATACTATGTAATATTTGGTTGATGCTTTGCTTTTTAGCTTTTACTGAGATCTTCTCATTAAGATTAATCTCATCATTCTTGTACCAAAAAGAGTATTCGCTTTGTTGTTTGATCTCTTCTAGCGCCTCCGAGATCGTTACATTGTGCAGGTTCAATGATATTTCCGCTACTTGAGAGTAACCCGTTTTCGCGGATGCGCAAAATAAGCTGAGCATACATAGTACAACAGATAGTCTCATGATGTTATATGTTTTTTTTAGGTTAACATTAGGCATATAATGCCTTGTGTGTGAAATAAATTTCATACTTTTGCAATGATTTAAAGTTTTTAATTGTGTTGCGATAATTAAGACTTGAGTCTTTAGAAACGGAAGATGTTGGTAGCATTTTCCGTTTTGTTTTTCTCTATTCCCTCTTTTTTCTATTTCATAGGCATATCGATTTAACGTTTATAACTCATTTGATTTACTTTTTCGAGATCGTGATTTGATCCCCTTCTATCTCATACTTTATAAGTCGATTAGCGGTCATGACCCGGAGGATTTGGTCTATGTTCTCTCCCCGTACGAAATCACCGGTAAAAGCTGCGTTCCTCAAATCATTCCCGAGGATCTGTATCCTTACGTTGAAACTCCTTTCCAGTTGCTTAGCGATTTTCTCTAGTGGATAGTTGGTGAAATAGAATTTACCACAAATCCACGAAGTATAACTTTGTAATCTCACTTCTCTCTTGATAAAGCGATGTGAGGCTTTCATATATTTTATTTGCTGTCCCGGCATTATCTGGATGAGATTTTTAGTGTCAAGTCCGACACCGACTTTCCCTTCCGCTAAAGTCACCTCTATATTATCATCGTCATCATAGGCCTTCACATTAAACTTTGTTCCTAATACTTTCACCTTAACATTTTCAGCGCTAACGATAAAGGGATGCTCCTTGTCGTGCGATACCTCGAAGAATGCCTCACCGTTCACCTTTACCTCCCTCTGCCCGGAGACGAAAGCTGCCGGATAACTCAATGTTGTACCGGCATTGAGGATCACTTTCGTGCCGTCAGACAGGACTACGGAGGATCGCATTCCCATCGGATTCACCATCTCTATCATTTGGCTGTTCAGTTTCTTGTAACCTTCATGGAAAGAGATATAATTGGAGATGCTGAACAAAAGCGTGACGGAGGCGGCGACCGCAGATATTCTCAACCAAAACCTTCTGCGCAAGCTGCGTTCGATACGGTTGTTGACCTCTAGGAAGATATCTTCCCTCATTTCGTCACCCATTTGCTTTATGATCTCTTTTCTTGTCTCCATATTTCGTCTTTCTTATAATAAGGAGTAAGGATCGGTGAAATTCGTTTAAAGAGAAAGACGTTTTTTTTAAAATGTTTGAAATATGTCCTAGATACATAAAACATCCAAATAATTGTCGTGTAGAAAGTCATTTTCACCTAGTATTACTCCCTTCTGTGTAGAATATATACTTTAAGTGCTATAGGATATATACTTCAAGTGCCTTGGAATATATACTTCATTGGCTAATTTGATTTTATTGGAAAATGGATATTAATATGAAAACAAACGAAATATCAGGAAAATCCGATTTCAACCGTTTTATTAACTTCTCCACCGCAATCTTCATTTGCACTCGGACCGTACTCTCTTGGATGGATAGGATTTTAGCGACCCCCTTGGTACTTAATCCTTCCTCACGGATCATCAAGAATATTAGGCGACATTTTTCGGGAAGCTCATCAATTGCCAGATTAAAAAGTTCCCGCATTTCTTGCGATTCCAACATACCCTCAGGAGTAGCTTCTTCCTCTGGTTCAAATGAATATAACTGATCCATCTGGATTTTATTGACACTATTGCTTCTTGAAATATGACGAAGCGCTTCGTTGCGTACCGTTATATACAAGTAAGTATCTATATTGTCTATCTCTTTTAAGCGTGCTTTTGATTTCCAAATAGAAAAGAACACGTCGGACACGACCTCCTTGCAAGCCTCTTTCTCTCCAAGGCAATAATACGCAAAACGGAATACCTGATCGTAATACAAATTATAAAAGCGCTCAAATGCCCCTCTGCCGTCTGAAGAAACAGAAGATAACAAGTTCTTAATATTTTGTTTAGATACTTTCATGCCCTTTTATGCTTAGAAAAAAAGCGGGTTGTCGCCCACACTTCGTAAGGTATCGCCAGAGACCTATGCACACGTAGACAAGCAACCCGCAGATATAGCGAGGGCTTGTGCCTTGTGTGCTGTTAAAACTGGCGATTTCAACGAAGTAAGGCACTTCCAAAATTTTCACGATACAAATATAAGGTTTTTATCACATTTAAATCTCTTTAAAACGTACTATTGATTTCTGTGAGATCATTATCTTTGTACGAAACATATCGGTGAAATTATGGACGAGAAAGTGCTCGAGAAATTGAAAATCTTGGCCGAGTCGGCAAAATATGACGTATCCTGCGCTTCCAGCGGAACCTCCCGTTCGCATAAGAGCGGGGCTATAGGAAGTGCCGCGGGATGGGGTATTTGCCATAGTTTCGCTGAGGACGGACGGTGTATCTCGCTTTTAAAGATCATGCTGACGAATTATTGTATGTATGATTGCGCCTACTGCATCAACCGGCGAAGTAATGATTTACCGAGAGCTACGCTTTCCGTTACCGAGTTGGTGAATCTTACGATTGAGTTTTACCGGCGTAATTACATTGAAGGATTGTTTTTAAGCTCCGGCGTGGTCCGAAACCCGGATTACACGATGGAACGGTTGGTGAGAGCCATCAAGGATTTGCGCCTCGTACATCACTTCAATGGATACATACATATGAAGAGTATCCCCGGAGCCAGCCAAGAATTGGTAAATGAGGCTGGGCTTTACGCCGATCGTTTAAGCGTGAATATAGAGATCCCGAATGAGGCGAGCTTGCGGACTCTAGCTCCGGAAAAGGATTTTAAAAGCGTATTTGCCCCTATGCGTTATATCCAACAAGGTGTATTACAAAGCGCCGAGGAACGCAAGCGTTTCCGGTATGCCCCACGATTCGCTCCCGCCGGGCAAAGCACGCAGATGATCGTTGGCGCTACGGCGGATACCGACAAGGACATACTTCGTCTATCATCGGCCTTATATCAGAGACCTACGATGAAGCGTGTTTACTATTCGGGATTCATTCCGGTAAATGCGTATGATAACCGTCTTCCGGCACTTACCACGCCTCCGCTGGTCCGTGAGAATCGTTTATATCAAGCGGATTGGTTATTGCGTTTTTATCAATTCAAGGTAGATGAGATTGTCAATGACGCATATCCGGATCTGGATCTAGACGTGGACCCGAAGTTGGCTTGGGCCCTGCGGCATCCGGAGGTCTTTCCTGTAGATATCAATAAAGCGGATTACGAGATGCTTCTTCGGGTTCCGGGAATTGGCGTGAAATCGGCAAAGATCATAATCGTTTCCCGGCGTTACGCTAATCTCGGTTCAGAGCAGTTGAAGAAAATAGGAGTGGTCATGAAAAAGGCTAGCTATTTTATTACTTGCCGGGAGCTCCCGACGCAGACCGTGAATGAGGTCAGCCCTGAAACCGTCCGGCAACTATTGACGAGAAAGAGCGGAAAGAAAGTAGACGATCGGCAGCTTATACTGCCTTTTATAGATTAACGCCTGTTTTATAAGAAGGATTGATAATGATTATATTTGTTTACGACAAGACTTTTGAGGGATTGCTTACCGCTGTATTCGATGCCTATTCCCGCCGGACTTTTCCGGATTTGTTAGTAACCGAGGGCGAGCCATTTCCATTGTTCTATGATGAGGCGATCCGGATTTATACGGACGACCGGAAAGCAGAACGGGTATGGAAAGGGCTTGAGAAGAAAATCTCCAAGTCTTCTCTTTCTGGGCTGACGGTAACTTGGTTGTCGGAATTACCGGAAGTAGACCTGTTGTTATTCAGATATATCCGCAAAGCGATCGACGCTCCAGCCACGATCGAGTTCAATCTTGGTGACCCGGACATATTGGAAACGGCCAAGATCTGGAAGAAAGTAAACAACGAACGCTTGCGAGTGATGCAATTCTTTCGTTTCCAAAAAGCGGCGGATGGAACTTACTTTGCTGCCATCGCACCTATATATAACGTATTACCTTTGGTATTACCTTATGCGCAAGACCGTTTCGCTGATCAGCAATGGCTCATTTACGACTTAAAAAGAGAGTATGGATATTATTATGATCTTAACGATACGATAGAAGTCCGTTTCGAAGAGAAAGATTCACACTTATTGACCGGATTGCTCAGTGAGGATATCATGGATAAGGATGAGAAACTTTTTCAAAGTATGTGGAAAGAGTATTTTAAGTCTATCGCTATCAAGGAGCGTTTAAACCCACGGCTTCATCGCCAACATATGCCGGCTCGTTTTTGGAAATATATGCCGGAGAAGAGATAATAGTATAATTGCTATTAATCAGCCAATTACAGTTTTTGTTAATTTCATTATCGAAAAACTAAAGTTTGTCTTATGCTGATATAGGTAGACACATTCAATAACAATAAAATGTGTAATTA
>ENA-OVFU01000650-OVFU01000650.1-human-gut-metagenome-genome-assembly--contig:-NODE-650-length-22925-cov-4.259598_pt1 | contig 22925 bp, 23 predicted proteins | sample MGYA00237764_ERZ505407 | MGnify/ENA primary metagenome ERZ505407 (study PRJEB26158, sample SAMN06016366) | human gut metagenome | biome: human gut; feature: ankylosing spondylitis patient; material...
GTAAGAACGAGTTCTCCAGAAAAAACTATAAGAATAGTCAATGCTCATATTTTATATTAATATTTTCTTCTTCATTTTTAAGTTCCAAAATATCATCATGCAAACTAATATCAAACCATAGTGCTTTTTTCGCATCATCTCCTGCCAGCACTGGCTGTTCTCTCATCAATGTTATATATGCTACATCTATAACACGCATTCTTGGGTCTCTGTCAGGATTACTCATTGTATACAACTGCTCTAGATATGTATTTGTTACTAATCCTGTCTCTTCCTGTAATTCCCTGCAAGCCGCATCATAAGTTGATTCATGAATTCCTACAAATCCTCCCGCCAAAGCCCAGCAGTTAATATATGGATGATTTTTTCTCTGAATTAATAATACTTTCAGATTATCAAGATATCTGCTCATACACAAAATCAGCATATCAACCGTAACACTTGGTCTTTCATACTTTGACGGCTTGTATTGTTTTAAAAATTCTTCCTCTGTCAATCCATCTTTATTTCTTATTTCTCCCATAAATGCTGCCCTCCATGCAAAGGTATTATTTTACTACTTTTCAAAAAAAGAGTATCACTAATCTTAATCCAGGTCAATATATTATCTGATGCATCAGAAATTTATATCTTATTTTTGTAATATTGCAATATATTCACAAATGTATTATAATTTGATAATCAAATATTTGGAGGCTAAAATAAACATGTCCACTACAAATAAAAAATCTTTAATTATAAGCATTGTTTTAAAATCCATCTCACTTGTTGCATCGTTATATGGATTAATATTTACAATTGATAACATTATGTCTTTTACATTTTTTACAACATTGTCAAATGTCGCACTGGACATAATTCTTATAATATTTATTGTGTTAGATATTATTCTGCTTAAAACAGGCAAAGATTACAAAAATAACAAATTTTATATATTAAAATTTCTTTTGACACTTTCAATCACACTTACATTTCTTGTTTACATGTTGATTCTTGGTCCAACATCTGAAGATGGACTTATCGGTGCATATTTTCGCAATCATGCCGGAAGTTTCGGTGTACATTTTGTAGGTCCACTATTCGCTATAGCTGATTTTCTTCTATTTGATAAAGGATTCAAATCAAAAAAAATATATGCCATATATGCCGTCATTCCACCTCTTTGCTATGTCGGATTCGTATACCTCCTTGCTTTAACCGGCGTACGTTGGTATCAAACAATGACAGCACCATATAATTTTCTTAATTATAATGCTCCTACCGGATGGTTCGGATGGGATTTAAGCCGGATGAGTACTGAAACACTTGGAATAGGCGTTGCATACATGATAATATTGCTTTTATTAATTTTCATAGGCATAGGACTTTTATACCTTACAATTAACAAACAAAAAAAGAATTGAATATGATAACTTTATAGATAAAAACGTCATTTGTCATCAAGCCTATGACGTTTTTAATTCATATTCTATTTCTTTCATCATTGCAATAAACAATTCATCAGGTGTGGCGTAATCACCTATATAATATGTTTGTCCGTCGTCAGCCATATATATTTTAGCTTTTTCCTCGTTATCAGCAAATTCTATCACAAGCAAATCACTTGTCACAATATCCACATGAATAGCCTCTTTGTATTTCAATACTAACATAACTTATCTATAATTGCAAGTATTAATATTATTTATTTATTTTAAATATTACTTGCATACTTTTAAAACATATGTTATAAGTATATCTATAGATATGCATATTTATATATTTTTGTAATTTATACTATTACAATCAAGTCACTTTACATTTTTAACGTGAAAGGAAAAACATCGATGTTAAGGATTTTTATTGAAAAATAAACAAAACAGCTTTTCTTTTTATAACGATGATAATAATGTCGTTATATCTGATGCAGTGGGCAATTTTGATATGTCAGATAATCCTGATATGTCGGATAATCCTGATATGTCGGATAATCCTGATATGTCGGATAATCCTGATGCTCTTCGCAATTACGAAGCCGCACTGCATTCTCTTGCAGATAATCCATCAACCAAACATCTGTATGGTTATCTCATGTCTGACAAAGAGTGGTTTGACCGTTTTACCGGCTTCTTTGCCGGAAAGAAAACCCTGCCTCTCTTATATGACCCATTTTTTAAAATGATATTTAACCCGGTTGAATCAAGGGCAAGGCTTTCCGAGCTTGTAAGCTGCATCCTCGGCCAGCATGTAACTGTTATTGAGGTGTTTCCGGATACCAGTTACGCATTTGTTAATTCTTTTGTAATTATGGATATGGTTGTAAGGCTTGATGACGGCAGCATCACAAATATTGAGATTCAGAAAGTCCCTTACGATTTTCCGGCAGCAAGAATCTCATGTTATTCTGCTGACCTTGTATTAAGGCAGTTCCGCATGTTGCAGGGAATGAATGAAGGACAAAGAAACGATTATTACGACGATGCCGCGGCCGGGAAAGCCGGAAATGAAACATCTCAAGCAGCTGATGGTTCATCCAGCAAGCCTTCTTATGAAAACATGAAAAAAGTACATACCATCATATTTTTTGAAAAAAGCAGCAGTTCACTTAAAAGCCCGAAAGACAAAAGACTGTACTTCCATGTTGGAAAGACTGTTTTTAATACCGAAATCAACATGAAGCTTTTGCAGGAATATCACCTGATAAGCCTTGACACATTCAGGAAATACAGATATTCTGACATTATAGAAGGACGTATTGATTCAGCTGATATTGACTGTGATGACACACAGTACGAAAACAGGCTGACGGAAAAGATGAGGCGTGACAGGCTTATGTATCTCTCGCTTTTTACAGCAGAGACACCGGATGAAATCAACCGGCTGGCTGCATTATTTCCGGAACTTTTCCCAATACGCCAGAAAATACGTGAATATCTTACACGCCCGAAGGAGGTGATTAACATGTTTTCTGAAGCATTAAGGATATTGGATAATAATACTGCCGAACTGATGGCTGACAGGTTTAAGGCACAGCTTGAAAATGCCAAAATTGAAGTAAAGGCTGTAAAACACGAATTAAAAACTACCAGGAAGGAAGTTACAGCAGCCAGACAGGAATTAAAAATCACCAAGCAGGAAGTTAATGCCGCTAAACAGGAAGTTAATGCCGCCAAGCAGGAAGTGGATGCTGCTAAACAGGAAGTGGATGCCGCTAAACAGGAAGTGGATGCTGCTAAACAGGAAGCAACAGCTGCCAATGAAAGAGCTGAAAACGAATCTAAGGCCAGAATTGCAGCTGATGCCAAAGTTGCCGAGCTTCAAGCTCAAATCAAAGAGCTTAAAGAAAAGTATGAATTGACGAATTGAACATGTTCTGTCGTCAACATATAATATTTCATGAATTGTCATATAAGCAATAGCTATAGTCTGGCAATATACAATACCACCCCGGACATACCACAATGATATATCCGGGGTGTTGCAGTCCTTTTAATTTGGACTGCATTTCACATTATATTCTGATTATTTCCATACAATACCCAACTTTCCTTATACATCTAATCTGTAAATTCACCCCCGCTGCTTTTAATTTATTTCTCAGTGAACGCACATGAGTACAATTTCCCTTCCTTTATAAAATACTTTTCTTTGTACATAATTGATTTCAAGTCCCTCAATTAAGATTCTTTTCATGTGGAAGCTCATATTTTTCAATTTCTGGATATTCCCGCAAAACCTCAATGATTTTTTCAAATATTTCTTCCTCATGCCACTCAAAATCAATCACCAACAGACGTCCGATAGAATTCACTTCCCCTCTGAATATAAAAAACGGAGACGAAATCTTTCAAATCTCGTCCCCGCTTTCTTCATGCATTAGTGCACATCTGATATGCTATTATTTATTTGTTCTTTTTCTTATTGAAGTAAGTAATCCAAGAATCACTGCAAATGCTCCAACTAATGCAATGAGATAACCAAATACATTTGTTATATCTCCGGTTTCTACGGATTTTGTTATCTTTACTGCATTGTTAGTTCCGGTTGCATCTTCTTTCTTCACATCGTTGTAGGCAATTGCATAATCAGAGAATTTGTCGGTCTCAAATGTAAATGTCTGTGTCTTCTCATCATATGTGCCTTCGATGAGCTCAGCTTTTCCGTCATGATATTTGATAATATAATAGGTACGCTTTACCTTGCTGTCTTTATTAATCAGATTTTCCGGAATCTGTACGAAAATCTTAACCTTATCGGCTGTGCTGTGAAGCTGTACACCATCATCGGTTACACCATTCACTGTCATATATTTATACAAGCTGATATCAATGTACTGACCAATTGTGCAGCCTGCCTTAGATGCGGTATCTGTCATTGCGGTCTTTGATTCATTAGATACTGTAGCAGAAGCATCTTTTACAGTTAATACAACATCTACACCTCATCAGTACGTCTAAATGTAATACCGTCATGTGTATAATCATGGAACGTAAAACTTGGTTCTGTGGCATTACCACCATTTCTCGCATTGACTCCGTCCTGACCATAGACTGTCAGTGTCCTTCCTTTCGGGATATAAATATATGCGGTTGCATTTTCCGCAATTTTAAGTCCATTATAATGTGATTTGTCCTCATTTAATGTCAAATCACTGTTCATATAATAGATACCATTACTTAACTGTGCCCCTGCATCTGATGATGTCAGTTCATACATCTTAAGCCCTGTACTGCCTGCCAGTGATGACAGTGCTGTGGTGGTATCATTATAGGCTGTTGCCGCCTGAACACTTGTCAAAGTGTTTGGAATAACACCATATGTAAAAATCATTGCAGTTGATAATATACCTGCCAATGCTTTCTTCATATTCGTTTTGAATTTATTCAAACTCTGTCTCGCCGCATACAGTACATGTTCTTTCAAGACTCTGTTACTGCTGTATGTTTTCCTATTGCTGCACCATCTTTAATTTTAAATTCTACTGTATACAATTCTCCGCTCTTTTTGTTCTCTTTTGCCATTGCAACTGCATAAGATACAAAATTTGTCATTTTTTCATTAGCATTTTTATCTCCCAATATAACTACATCTTCGATAAATACATTTCCGATAATGTTGTCTTTACTAATTCCAATACATCCGGATTATAATACATTCTGAATTCAAATCCGGATGTTCCCTGATTATTGTTATATGATACCGTTACTTTTACTGTATCCCCTTCACAACCCTGTGCTGAAGTTACAGCAAGCTCTCCTACGTTTGCATCGCTTGCAAATGCGTTGCCCGTTGACACAAGAACTGTTGTTGCAATAAGGCATAAGCTTAAAAATCCAGCTATAACAATTACAATTACTATATTCGTTGATTTAACCGTATCTGATGAATTTACCTCTATTAAAGAAACACTATTTTCTTCTGTACCGTTTATATCTTTACTGATACTCTCATGTTTGCCGCTGTTGGAATTCGTATCTTTTAAAGTCTCATTGTTTTTACTGTCTGATTTATTTATACTGTCTGATTGACCTTTAACTCCAGCCTGTTCTTCCGGCGTATTCTGTAAATTCTGTTTATTTTGTATATTCTGTGCGTTCTTATCTGAAAACTGTACTTTTATGTCTGTATTGACATCTTCAAGATTAGAATCGCAAGTGTCAAACTCATCAATATAAACCGACTCATAAGTTAATTCTTTCTCATTCTCACGATTTATTTTAAATGTTATAGAAAACACAGTTCCCGCGTCTTTACAATCCTTTGCCTGTGCATATGCGTATCCCACAATTCCGGGATTTGATACCATCTCAAACTTTACATTAACAGTATCCCCCTTCATATTTTTTTGCTGTTTTTATTATATATTAAGCAAAAACTAAAATGGTGTAATTCAACGTAGAACGCTGTTTTCACGACGCAGAATGTTTGTTTTTGCAAAAAAAAAGACAATTATCCTTTTTTTATTGATAATTGTCTTTTTTATATTTTTTATTTGTTTTTATAACTCATACCATCATTCTTCTTAAGCTACTATATCCGTAACATCTCATGCTCATGAATTTCTCACTATATTTTTCAAAATTAGTATATGAATGTTCAAATTGTCTTGAATAAAGATGTGCGATATCAACCTGCTCGGTCTTTGAAAGTTTTTTGCCATTAGCCGCCCACGCTGCAACATCAAGATGTCGTAATGCTGCATATCCGATTATCGCATTTTTTACTTTAAGCACAATATTAATATCATAAACTGCATCCAGAAAATACCGGTAAATATAGTACATAAGAAGCTGCCTGTACTCAAACTGTCTGTCATTATAATATTCCTCAAAATCAATTACATATTTTTCATATGATGAACCATCATGACAAGATTTCATAAACTTTTCCTGAATATCACAATACTTCAGCCAGTCCGGGTTAATCACTTCCATTCCGTCAAACTTTTCAAAAAATCTGCCTATATCTTTAAAGCCTCTGAACGAATCATCTGTTTTCTTTTTCTTTGCATCAGCTATAATCTTATCAAGTATTTTTTCATCTTTAAAAGATTTTACAACATTGGCAATCAAATCGTCCCTTTCATCATCCATATGCTTCTGTATGCGTATAGCATATTCAATAAGTATAAGACAGACTTCATCAGGTGTATATTTTTTATTCTGAATAATATCATATGCACATTTCCTTGCATTACGAAGCTGCATATACAAAAAACCATCTATATCATTATAGCCTGTTAGCGGCTTACCGTCCTCTTCCTCGTCAAATGTCAGAACTTTATCATAATTAAATATTATCTCGCCAGCCGTCTTGCATGATGGTGCAATTCCTATCTCTTTCACACTTCCGTATTCATTAATAAATCGCGGAAATTCTGCACACGTATCACACAGCTTGTCTTCTCCCAATGCAATATACAAATCACACAGATTATTATCGTTAAGAAACGGACATCTTCCGTTTTGAAGTGTAAATGTGCAGCCTCCTTCTTTTTCGGGAACCATGACACTCTTTAACCTTTTGCCAAAATTTCCATCCACAGTCTTATAATATCTGTAGGATTTATCATCTACATCTACGTCCCATCCCGCACAACATGTATCGGTACACGCACCTGCAATGCACTTAAAATCTTTATAATAATGTGGTGTAACTATTTTCATACTTCTGCCTTTCATACATACCATTTATTTCATAAGATTACGATGCCTGACATCCAAATCTTAACTTGATTTACACTATGCAATAATGTTAATATGTTTAGAAGAATATCGCAATACAAAAGGAGGAGAAAATGCGAAAATATATGCTCGCAGCACTATGCTGCATAATGTCGCTTTTTATTCTTACCGGATGTAAATCATCTGTTCCGGAAAATACTGTTTTTTCCGTTGATGACTTATCCGGCAAGAAAATCGGTGTACAGCTTGGAACTACAGGTGACACATTAGTTTCTGACTATGAAGAAGATGGTTCCGGCACAGTAGTTGAACGTTATAATAAAGGTAACGATGCAATCCTTGCATTAAAACAGGGTAAAATCGATGCCGTTGTTATTGATGTCCAGCCTGCACAATCATTTGTCAAGACAAATTCTGAACTTATGATACTTAATGAAGAATTTGTTACAGATTACGCCATGTGTATCTCAAAAAACAAGCCTGAGCTTAAAGCTTCCATTAACGAGGCATTAAATGTAATTAAAGCAAACGGCACTCTTGATAAAATCATTGACAATTATATCGGTGAAAATGCCGGAAAAACACCTTATATTTCACCTGACGGTGTAAAGCGTAACGGCACTCTCGTAATGGCTACAAACGCTTACTTTAAGCCATACGAATATTATGATAACGGTAAGATAGTCGGTATTGATGCCGATATGGCTCAGGCTGTCGCTGATTATCTTGGAATGAACTTAAAGATTGAAGATATGGAATTTGATTCAATCATTACCGCTGTCCAGTCAGGAAAAGCCGACTTCGGTGCTGCCGGAATGACCGTAACAGCCGAAAGACTTAAAAATATTGATTTCTCTGATACATATACAACTTCAAAACAGGTTGTAATCGTAAGAGATAATGATGCCATTAAGAATTCCGGCAATGTAGTTGAAAAATTCAAAAATGATTTCCTTACAGATAACAGATATCAGTTTGTGCTTACAGGTTTGAAAAATACTGTTTTAATTGCATTCTGTGCTGCTCTTATGGGTATCGTGATAGGTTTTGTAGTTGCTGTTATACGTTCAACACACGATAAGACAGGAACTCTTAAAATAGGTAATTTTATATGTAACCTCTACCTTACAATAATCCGTGGTACGCCAACTATGGTTCAGCTCCTGATTATTTATTATGTAATATTTGGTTCAGTAAGTATTAACAAAATACTTGTAGCAATTCTTGCATTCGGTATTAACTCAGGTGCTTACGTTGCCGAAATTTTCCGTTCAGGAATTATGTCAATCGACAACGGACAGTTTGAGGCTGCAAGCAGCCTTGGTCTTTCATACAAAAAGACTTTTATATATGTAATACTTCCTCAGGCATTTAAAAATGTACTTCCTGCACTTGCCAATGAATTTATTGTTCTCTTAAAAGAGACTTCAATCAGTGGTTATATCGGTCTTACAGACCTTACGCGAGGTGGAGATATTATAAGAAGTATCACTTATGATGCAATGCTCCCACTTCTTGTTGTAGCATTAGTTTATCTTGTAATGGTTGTAATTCTTTCGGCACTGGTTAAAAAACTTGAAAGGAGATTAAGAAGCAATGAGCGATAATAACTCAAACGATAATATTATCTTAAAAGTTGAAGGCTTGAAAAAAGTTTTCGGCGACCATGTTGTACTTGAAAATATCAATACAACAGTAAAAAAGGGTGAAGTAATTGCAATTATCGGACCATCAGGCTGCGGTAAATCAACATTTTTACGTTCACTCAATCTCCTTGAAAAACCTACAGAAGGCCATATTTATTTTCATGGAACAGATATAACCGATAAAAATGTTAATATTAACAAACTTAGGGAAAAAATAGGAATGGTATTCCAGCATTTTAACCTTTTCCCTAATATGACAGTAAAGAAAAATATCATGCTTGCTCCTGTCCAGTTAAAGCTTATGAGCGAAGAAGAAGCAAATAAGAAAGCATTGGAACTTCTTGAACGTGTAGGGCTTTCCGACAAGGCTGACACTTATCCTAACATGCTCTCAGGCGGTCAGAAACAGCGTGTTGCCATTGCCCGTGCCATGGCTATGAATCCTGACGTTATGCTCTTTGACGAACCAACATCGGCACTTGATCCTGAGATGGTCGGCGAAGTTCTCGGAATTATCAAAGAGCTTGCAGAATCAGGCATGACAATGCTTATAGTTACACATGAGATGGGATTTGCAAAAGAAGTAGCTAACCGCTGTATGTTCTTTGCTGACACCAAAATCATGGAAGAAAATACTCCAAAAGAGCTTTTTGAAAATCCTCAGACACCAAGATTACAGGATTTCCTCTCAAAGGTACTTTAATTTTAACTGTCAGTACTAAACTTCAGGCATAAAAAAACTGCTGACCCGGATAAATAACGGTCAGCAGTTTTTTATATTCAATTATTTACATTCAATTATTTAATATTCTTCTTCATAGCATCGAGTTCATCATCAATGCTCTTTGCATCATTCTTAAATTCATTGACGGACTTGTTGTTTTTCTTTGAATCGCCATTGTTTTTATTTGATGCAAACAACACTTTGGCAACAAATCCTGCCCCACCAAATATAAGAACAAGAATTAAAACCCACTCATATAAAGACATTGTTACAAGACGGATATCTGTATTAAGTATTACTGCTGCAAGTATAAGAATCACAGAAATAGCAGTAAATACTTTCGATGCAAACGAACTTGTCGCAAACATCCATATAATTCCGATAATAAGCGGAACTATCACAAGACCTGAACTGATACGGATTCCTGCTACTGAAAATCCGCCATAACCAAACCAGCTTGAATGTACAATCACTTTCTGTGAAAAAATAAATAATCCCACAGCAAGCATTACAATCCCTCCAACAAATTGTAACAATTCATTCTTTGTTTCCTTCAATTTTTCTACCCCTTTCAATTTTATTTAATCTATTGTATTATTTATACTAAGATTCTTAATAAATACCCTTCTGCGGCATCTACAACAAAACTTTTGACGGAGGATACCGACATTGAAAAATATACTTAAAAATTTCTACAACGATATAATGCACATCAAAACATTCATCATTATATTTATCATTGCATTTATCTCGTTAAATCTATTATTTCATAAAATATGCCTGATTTCAATAATAACCGGATTTCCATGCCCCGGATGTGGTATGACAAGAGCGTTTGTAAACCTTTTGACATTTCATTTCAAAGACGCATTTTACTGGAGTCCATCCATATTTTTATGGGTACCGCTGTTAATTTATGGCATTTTAAACAGATATATTTTCAAGTGCTCAAATAAAATTTTTACAATTCTTTTATGTATAACAGGAATTATTACTATTATTATTTATATTGTAAGAATGATTACACTTTATCCTGACAACGCACCAATGGTTTATTACGAAAATAATATTATGCACTTGCTTTCTTATGGTTTATCACATATAAAATAATACTTCCTGCTACTATAAACAAAGAAATAAACTGTGATGTTGAAAGATTACCAACTGTCCCCCTCACGTCATTTCGTAGAAATTCAACAAGAAATCTTCCTATTCCATACAAAAACATATAAATGCATCCTATATCTCCTGAAACCATGCCAAATCCCGTTTTTGCCTTCAAACTGCTCTCTTTTGCTTTCTTGAATACAACATCTGCAAGTATAATGAGGATTATCGCTATCGCAAAGTCTCCTGCTGCAGATATAAGCTGTGTCGGAATCAGTTTTATTCCTGCCGGTGCAAGACTGTCTTCAGGAAATACCACACCAAACACCGAATCTGTAGGTCTTCCGTAACAACACCCTGCAAGAAAACATCCGATTCTTCCAAAAGCCTGTGCAAGTGCCACTTCCGGCATAACAATATCAAAATAATCCAGGAATTTTAACTTCTTCACTTTGCAATAAAGCATGCAGCAAAGAACACCCGAAATAATTCCTCCATATACTACAAATCCTTCTGAACCGATTACGGCTAGCGGATTTTGCAAAAACTCTTTAAGACTTACAATTATATATAAAATCTTAGCTCCAAGGAATCCTCCGACAGCCGCTATAATTGCAAGATCTATTATCGCTTCTTCTTTCATTCCTTTCTTTTTTGCTCTATATTCTCCCAGAAATAAAGCAAGTATAAATCCAATCCCAATCATAAGCCCATAGCCGTGAACACTAAATCTACCTATGTAAAATAAATCTTTTTTCATAAATCCTCCATGTGTGACTATATCTTTATTTTTATATAGCCCAGATATTTTATTACTTAAAAATTTTACCGCATTCCCAAATCAGTATATGCTTTCTGAATTCTTTCTCTTACTTCTCTAAAAAATCCATCTGCATCTGATGACATATACGGTGTGACAAAAAATGTTTTTAATGTATACATGCACAAAATTCTTAATTGCTGCTCGTCTAAATTCAATGCAGCACTCTTAATCTGCTTGAGATAAACATGCCATAAAATTATAAATTCCCTGTATGGCTCACCCTCATGCATATCAATCCATTTTTTTACTTTTATCTTAAACAGATTGTCCTTGTTGCACTGTCCTTTTTGAAGAATATATTTAAAATGCGTATCATCTTCCCAATATCTTCCAAGCGGAAACATCCTGCAGACCCCGGGTCTTGCATCATGTATTGCACATCTGTTGTCACTAAGCAGAAATCCACACGCATTAGTATCCGGGTCCATTCTCATATTCGGAAGCATAATCCCGTCAACAATATTTATCTCTATCTTATCATTAATAAGCTCGTTAAATGACTTTCCCGTCTTTTGTGTCAATCTGTATACATCATATGGGTCAAGCACTATTGAAGCTTCCATTCCCTTACAACATACCTGCCTGCACCCGGCACAATTGCCTGTATCTGCCTTTACACAGTCATTTTCCGAATAAAGTTTTCCGTCAGATATTTCTTCAAGACTTTCCTGTCTAATCATATTCTTTTACTCCGTTTCTTTTGCAAATATCGAAAAGACAGCATTTTGTGCAATGCGGCTTTGTTCTTGCCGTACAGACATCACGCCCGTGACAGACCAGCCTGTGGCACAAATCGCTTCCATCTTCCGGCGGAACTATCTTCCATAATGCCATCTCTACTTTTTTTGGCTCTTTTTCGTCTTTTACAAGACCAATTCTGTTTGACAGCCTTATGCAATGTGTATCCGTTACTATAGCAGGCTTCCCAAACACATCTCCCATTATAAGATTGGCACTCTTTCTTCCTACCCCCGGCAGCTTTAAAAGTAAATCAAAATCATCCGGTACTCTGTCATTAAACTGTTCATGCAGCATTTTCATACATGCACTTATGTCTTTTGCTTTACTTTTGCCGAGTCCGCATGGATGAACTATTTTTTCAATATCATCAACATCTGCCCCGGCAAGTGCTGCCACTGACGGATATTTTTCAAATAATCCGGCAACAACCACGTTGACTCTCGCATCAGTACACTGTGCCGCAAGCCTTACACTTACAAGCAGCTTCCATGCTTCATCATAATCGAGTGTACAGCCTACATCCGGATATTCTTTTTTTAGTCTATCTATAACTTCAAGTGCTAACTGTTTTTTAGTCATAACAAGTAATACTACTCCTTTATGCGATTACCGCTTTCCTGTCTTTTTAAGTTTATCACGCATATAGATAAAACTCAATAACAAAAGCTGGCAGGTTTTTGATACCTGTACACCGATATCAGAAACCTGCCAGACAATTAAGATAAATAAATTATTTATTCCATTCTGTAACTTTTTCTTTAAGCCAGTTACACCATTCGTCTACTCCCTCACCTGTTTTTGCGGAAATAGGAAATATTTTAAGATTCGGATTGCGTTTGTACGCATACTCACGCACTTTTTCCATATCAAAATCAAAATAATCGCAGACATCAATTTTGTTGATTATCATTGCATCGCAAATTGTAAACATAAGCGGATATTTAAGCGGCTTATCATCACCCTCAGGCACTGACAATATACATACATTCATTGATGCACCTGTGTCAAATTCAGCCGGACAGACAAGATTTCCTACATTTTCAAGAATTGCAAGGTCAAGGTCTTTTGTATCAAGTTCCTTAACGCCCTGTCTTGTCATATCGGCATCAAGATGACACATTCCGCCTGTATGAAGCTGTATTGACTTTGCATTGGTCTTTTCGGCTATTGTATATGCATCTACATCTGAATCTATATCAGCTTCCATAACTCCGATTTTTAAATCTTTTTCAAGACGGTTTATCGTCTGTACAAGCGTTGTTGTTTTTCCGCTTCCCGGTGCCGACATAAGATTTAAAAGAAATGTCTTTTCACTTTTTAACTCTTTTCTCAGCTTTTCAGCATCCGCATCATTATCTGCAAATACACTCTGCTTAACTTCAATAATCTTCATTTTGTCTGTCATTACATATTGCTCCTGTCTGCTGCTGCTTTATAATATCTGAAATCCGTAAAAATTTCACCCTTATACGGATTTGTCTTAGTCTTTACTGACTTATAAATGATGTATGCAAGTGCAATTACATTAACAATGAGTGCTGTAGCAGATACTATTGTCATTGCTGTAGGGTCAGCATTTACTGATGTTCCCGCTGCAATTCCGTTTAATGTTCCGTCAGCATACTGCTTTGTAAGTGTTGCCCATGGATAAATCTGTGTTCCGTCTGACATTGTTTCCTGGAAAAGAGGGAACACCTGTGCAAACATACACCATACACACAATGTGTTTGCCCTGTTCATAATCCAGCCACCCTTGTTCCAGCAAAGTGCTGCAATTGTAGGTGCAAGTAAAAGTGCTACACCACAGAACCATGAATGTGTTGGGAGACAGTTGTATGTATAAGCAAAATTCCATACATCGTAAACAAGGATATATACCCATATCATATCAGGCCATATCATATCTTTTTTATCTTTTGATGAATATACTGCCCACCAGCCAGTCATACAGAATATGTTAATCAGACCTGCAATACCATTCATTACATTGTGCCATCCACCATAAAGCCATACATCTTCTGATGAAAGCCACCACTTATACCATCCGTTGATTGCTGATTCAAAATCACTTGCAACAGCAATAAGAATATTAATTGCAACTATTACAAACGGATATGCCTTAAACCAATGTGTCTTACCGATTCCCCAGCCATACTTTATCATCATAAAACCAATACAACCTGCAAGTGATGCATAAAGCTTCATATAGTGGAACCAGCCGTTCATATAAACATGTGTCTGGTTTTCAACAGCCCATGTCTGTCCTGCTGCCGCACATGCTGCAATAACAATAAAATATATTGTAAGCACAACCGGTACAGCACCAAATATTATAAGGCCACCAAGCTTTGTACGTCTTGCAACCTCATTTAAAAGTATAAGTCCTACAAGGACTAAAATCATTGCTCCCCATTGATAGAGAGCATTTCCTCCGTAAACATGAAATAACATAGATTTCTCCTCCTTTGTTTATCAGCACGCTTCGATTTCTTTTATATTGCACTCATTTCCTACCGCAAGCCACGTATTATAACCTTTACAGTATGGACATTGTCTTCCATATTGCACTGTAGGATAAGTCTTTTCACAGTCATCGCAATACGTAACCGCCTCTATTTTTTCAATTATCAACTTTGAGTTTTCAATAAGTTCATCTTTTTTACGGTAGTATTCCCAACAATCTGTGAGATAACTTTCCACTATGCCTGACACTTCTCCAATTTCAAGTGTGACACTGCCGATTTTACTTACATTTTCCTGCAATGCTACATGTTTTAATGTCTTGGCAACATGGACTATAATTCCCAATTCATGCATAAATTTCTCCAATCCGGCACGCTTATGCGTGGCATGCTATACTTGTGTGCACACAAATCCTGCTTGCTTATTTTTTATCTTTGTTAAACTTAATCTTGATTTCTCTCTTAATCATATAAGGAAGAATCTTTTTAAGTTTATCTTCTGATTTTGTCATTCGGCTTGCATCAGGCAGGTCTCTTGAAAGATGTATAGCATCAAATTCGCACTTTGTTGTACAAAGTCCGCATCCGATACATTTGTTAGGGTCTACAACTGTAGCACCACATCCAAGACATCTTGAAGCCTCTGTTTTAAGCTGTTCTTCTGTGAATATCTCACGTAAATCCCTGTATGTTGATGCTGCATCGCCTGATTTTCTGCCCGGTCTTTGTCTCTTTGCATTATCATACTCTTCAATGTCAAGATTATTCTTATCAAGCTCAATGAAATGTCTTAAATCTCTTGCAAGTGTGAGACTATGACCCTTATGTACAAATCTGTGAATTGATACACAACCTTCTTTTCCGGCTGCAATTGCATCTATTGCAAATCTAGGTCCTGTATATACATCACCGCCGACAAAAATATCCGGTTCTGCCGTCTGATATGTAACAGGATCCGCTTTTGCAGTACCATTTTTATTAAGTTCAACTTTTGTTCCTGCTAAAAGATTTCCCCAGATAATCTGCTGTCCAATTGAAAGAAGAACATTATCGCATTCTATTGTAATAGTATCATTCTCGTCATATACAGGAGCAAATCTCTTTTCCGCATTAAATACTGAAGTACACTTTTTAAGAACAACTGCTTTGACTCTGCCATTTTCAGTGATAATCTCTTTTGGTCCCCAGCCGTTGTTAATGCTGATATTTTCTTCTAATGCCTCTTCAATCTCATCTTTTGCTGCCGGCATCTCATCACGGCTTTCAAGACAATACATAGAAACATCATCTGAACCTGCACGAAGTGCTGTTCTTGCAACATCCATCGCAACATTGCCGCCGCCGATAACAACTGTTTTGCCACTAAGCTTCATATGTTCCTCATCTTTATTTACTTTGTTAAGGAACTCTATTCCGCTCATGACGCCCTTTGCATCTTCTCCCGGAACTCCTGCCATTCTTCCGCCTCTCGCACCGATAGCTATATAGAATGCTTTGTATCCTTCATCACGAAGCTGCTGTATCGTCACATCACTTCCGACATCAATGCCAAATCTGAATTCAACACCCATAGTCTTAAGCACTTCTATCTCTGCCGCAATAACATCTTTTTCAAGCCTGAATGACGGAATACCATTAAGAAGCATTCCTCCGGCTTTGTCTTCACGCTCGAAAACTGTTACAGGATAGCCTTTACATCTTAAATAATATGCTGCTGACATACCGGCCGGTCCTGCACCAACTATGGCAATCTTTTCTTCAAACTGCTTACCTTCATGATTTACAGTCTTAGGAATATATCTGTCTTTTTCATTAATCTCTTTTGCTGCGATGAACTTTTTAATCTCATCAATTGCGATAGGCTCATCAATCGTGCCTCTTGTACAGGCATCCTCACATCTTCTGTTACATATTGCACCACATACTGCCGGAAATGGATTTTCATTTTTGATAAGCTTCAACGCATCCATATATCTACCCTGCGATGCCATCTTTATGTAACCCTGTACAGGAAGATGTGCCGGACAGGCGGTCTTACAAGGTGCTGTACCTGTATCATAACAGTTAATCTTTGCATTATCTCTATAATCAGGATCCCATTTTTCTTTGCTCCACTTAACTGCATCAGGAAGCTCCGCCTGCGGATATTTAACCGGACCATCCTTTGTACAAAGTTTCTGTCCGAGCTTTGCTGCTCCTGTAGGACAAAATTCAACGCATCGTCCGCATGCGACACACTTATCTGATTCTACACTCGCACGATATGCTGAACGCGAAAGGTTCGGTGTGTTAAACAATTGTGAAGTTCTAAGTGCGTTACAGACACCCGGTGCACAGTTACATATTGCAAATATCTTATCTTCACCATCAATGTTAGTAATCTGGTGTACAAAACCATTATCTTCGGCTCTTTGCAATATCTCAAGCACTTCATTGAGGTCTATATAACGTCCCTTTCCGGTCTCAACAAGATAATCAGCCATATCGCCTACACCGATACAAAGCTCACCCTCAATCTCACCGGTACCCTCACCGCGGACTCTCTGCTGTCTTCTGCACGAACATGCTCCGACTGCATATTTATTTTCATATTTCTTTAACCAGTATGAAATATGCTCAACACTTACTGACTGCTGTGTTGCCGGAATAGCCTGTTCAACAGGTATAACGTGCATACCGATTCCTGCACCGCCAAGCGGTACCATCGGTGTGATTTTTTCAAGCGGAAGTCTTGACATATTCTCAAAGAAATCTGCAAGTTCAGGATGTTCTTCAACCTGTTTTTCATTCATCATCATAAACTCAGCACAGCCCGGAACAAACATAGGAAGTATGTACTGCTTTACATGATCTTTATTTTCCCAATTATATTCTATAAGACCTATAACGCTCATTTCCTGTAAAAGTTCTTCTGTGCGTTCCAGACTTTTTCCGCACTTTTTGGCAATCTGTGGTGCCGTTGCAGGTACTCTTACTTTCATAGAAAGTGCAACTTCTGCCATCTCATCGGTTATAACACCGGCAAGGCCCCAGTATTCAGGGTCTTTTGTCGTAACCTTGACACCGATTCTGTCTGTAATCTTCTGACCCAGCTTCAGAATCAGTTCTCTTTCTTCTGCCATATTTATCCTCCGTTCAGATTGTTTTAATTATAGTACAATTATACTACCCGTTTGTTAAAAAAACAACAATTTAGAAACAATTTGATTTACAAATTTAGTCTATTTGATTAACTTTTGTGCATATGCTATTATGATTAAATAAAATAAAGAAAGGACAGGATTAATCACCGTGACAATTGCAGACTATACACTCGAATATATAAATGGCATTCCTTATCTTATGCCTTATGGACAATCTGTTGCAGATTTAAAAAAATGTGTGAAACTCAATGACACTGGCATTTTTATATGGAACAGCCTTTCCGATGGCTTTGGAAGAGATAAAATTTTATCTGAAATGTGCAAAAAATACAATGCCGTTACTCCCGATGATAAAACTATTCTTTCTGACGATCTTGATTCATTTTTAGACATACTTACAGCCTACAGGGTTTTTGAACGTGAAAATGATATTATAACCCTGCCGGATAATTCTAAACCGCATCATTTAAGAATTAATACAATTTCTATATGCATCAATGCACCGGATGAATATGTTTCAGACAATTTTTCCATTTTCCGCTATGATGACAATGAAGATTTGTCATTTAATACATTTAAGGATACAGTGCATGACGATATTACAATTAATATAACGCATTTTATTCCGTTTTTTCATCGTGGAAAAAAACAGGTTTTAAGAACTGATGAACTCACTCTTCTTGAAGATGATTCATTTTACATATGCAGATATAACAAACCATACGGACTGATTGAATGGCATCTTTCAAAGGACGGACGCACATGTAATATGTACTGTAAACGCACATCTGATACAGATTCAGACAAACCGGACATAAGTGAAGAAATATTTTTTGCCATAAGAACAATCTTTCTTTATAATGCTTCTTTTAAGGGAATGTATGCCATACACTCGGCATCAGTCCTTTATAAAGATAAAGCATGGCTGTTTTCAGGTCATTCAGGTGCCGGGAAATCAACGCATACAAATATGTGGAAAGAACTTTTTAACACGCCTGTCATTAACGGTGACTTAAATCTTATAGATATAAATACCACAGATGGAATTCCTGTAGTTATAGGAATTCCGTGGTGCGGTACTTCCGGCATTTATACCAGCCGCAGTTACCCGCTTGGCGGAATAACTTTTATAAAAAAAGACATTACTGACCAAGTTAGGCGAATTGACGGTGACGACGCTGTTTTAAGTATTGCACAACGCATGATATCACCGTGCTGGAATACCCGACTGCTTGAAAATAATCTTGCAGCATCAGAAAAAATAGCTGCCGGAATTACAGTTTTCAGACTCTGCTGCACCAAAAATCCTTCATCCGCATTTTTAATGAAAGAAGAAATCGACAATGAATATCATTAAACATATTATAAGGCGAATTAAAGAAGGCATGTTAAAAGACATGCTCCGACAGACTGTATGGATTTACGGATATGCACGACATTACTGGAAATCTATGATTTTTTATACACTTTCGGGGCTTACCGGAACTGCTATCGGACTGTTATCAAGTATTATTTCCAAAGATTTAGTAGATATTATAACCGGCCACCAGACAGGTGAACTCTTGAAAACCTTCTGCATGATGATTGGTTTTACAATTGGAAGTCAGGCAATATCACAGTTTACTTCATACCTTTCATCAAAGATAAGCATACGTGTTGACAATGAAATAAAAGCCGATATCTACGAGAAAATGTTATCGACTGACTGGGAGGCAATAACACATTATCACACAGGTGACCTGCTTGTCAGATGGAGTTCGGATGCATCCAATATTTCCAACGGAATATTGAGCTTTATCCCGAATCTTATAATTTATCTTTTCAAATTTATTATGGCTCTGGGCATTGTTATTTACCATGATGCAACATTTGCCATATTTGCATTAATCGGCATGCCTGTAAGTGTACTTATGTCAAGAAAACTCATGAACCGCATGGTCAATAATAATAAAAGAAGTGCCGCTCTGAATGCCGAAATGTCTGGCTTCAACCAGGAGTCACTCTCTAACATACAGACAATCAAGGCTTTTGACCTTATAAAATTGTATTGTGAAAGATTAAAAGATTTACAGACTAAATACCTGAAAATGAGACTTGAATTCAACCGCATGTCAGCTGTGACATCATTTATTATGGCTATTGTGGGAATGGCAGTATCTTACAGCTGTTACGGCTGGGGAATTTACCGTGTATGGAGCGGTGCTATAAGTTATGGTACTATGACGCTTTTCCTCTCACTTTCAGGTCAGCTTACAGGAACTTTAAACTCACTTATCTCACTTGTTCCTACAGCAATCAATCTTACTACCTCTGCAGGCCGTCTCATGGACATTCTTAACATGCCACGCGACGATTATTCGCAGACCGAAGAGGTTACACTGCTTTCCGATATAGGAAAAAAATATGGCATACGCCTTGAAATCAGCAATATGTCCTATAAATACAACTCAGGTACAGAAGTTTTTAAAAATGTCTCTTTTGAGGCTGCTCCACATGAAATTGTGGCACTTGTCGGTCCTTCCGGTGAGGGAAAAACCACTATGCTCCGCATTCTTCTCTCTCTTCTTCATCCATACGAAGGAACGTGCCTGCTAAAAAGTGGGGAGAATTACAATAACAGTCTTACACTTTCGCCTGCCGCAAGAGCATTATTTTCATATGTTCCACAGGGAAATACTATGTTTTCCGGCACAATTGCTGACAATATGAGAAGTGTAAAGCCGGATGCAGCAGATGCTGAAATAATTGAAGCTTTAAAGCTTTCATGTGCATGGGAATTCGTTTCGGAACTTCCTGACACAATCAACAGTGAAATAAAAGAACGCGGCGGCGGATTTTCCGAAGGTCAGGCACAGCGTCTCTCAATTGCCCGTGCAATCCTTAGGAAATCGCCTATTCTCCTGCTTGATGAGGCCACTTCCGCACTCGATGTTACAACAGAAAGAAATGTTCTTAAAAATATTATGAAAGATGATTACCCTCGTACATGTATTGTAACAACTCATCGTCCTACTGTTCTTACCATGTGTGACCGTGTATATTCAATCCATGACATGCAATGTACTCTTCTTAATGATGATGAGATTGAGGAAATCACAAGAAATTTTTAAATGTGTTATGAGAATCACAAAAAACCGCATCACCGGCAAAACCGGTGATGCGGTTCTATTATGTTATCTTAATTAATTATGCATTATCTGTCATATAAGCATATGTTACAGATAATCCTGCCTCTGATGTTACAATAACATCACCCATTCCGATGTTATCCTTTGGATTATTCCAATATGAAAATGCAATCTTAATCTCCGTACCCGATGTAAGTACAGGCGTACCATTAGAACTACTGTATTCTACAGGCTGGTTAAATCCAAGCGTTAAAAGCTGCTGGCTGCATGTATGACTTGTATCATGTCTTGCATTAACCTGAATTCTGTAATCGCCCCTGCCAAACTCCGGTCTCTGATGTATATTAGTTGTGACTGTATAACAACCACTCGCTGCATAAACCCCTTCAGCAACATCGTCACAACCTACAACTACAGGTTTCTTGTAATCGGTCATAAAAATCCACCTCCAAAAAAACTAATACCTTCAGTAACTATTATAGTATATCATATGTCAGGCATATGTCAATTTGCATATTTTTTTATTTTTTATTTAGTCATTCTTCTAAAATGTAATAATTTAACGCATTACTCTTGCATGAAATCCAAAAAAAGGATATATTTTAAATATCAATTTTTAAAGGAGTTTTATAATGGAACAAAGAGAATCCCTTGGCTCCCGCCTCGGTTTTATTCTGTTATCTGCCGGTTGTGCAATCGGCATCGGTAATGTATGGAAATTTCCATATATAACAGGACAATACGGTGGCGGAGCTTTTGTTGTTATCTATCTTATATTCCTTATTCTTATGGGTGCTCCCATTATGACTATGGAATTTGCTATCGGCCGTGCCAGCCGCAAAAGCCCTTTTCTTGACTGTAAAGTACTCGAAAAGCCGGGTACAAAATGGCACTATCATGGTTATCTTGCCATTGTCGGCAATTACCTTCTGATGATGTTTTATACGACCGTAACAGGCTGGATGCTTTACTATTTTTATAAAAGTCTCACAGGTCATTTTAATAATGCATCAGTTGAAACAGTAAGCACAACTTTTACAAATATGACAGCAAACCCATATATCCTTGTCGGATTTATGATAATTACAGTTGTTACTGGATTTCTTGTATGCTCACTTGGTGTACAGAATGGTGTTGAAAAAATTACAAAGGTAATGATGCTTGCACTTCTTGCACTTATTATATTACTTGCAATTCACAGCATGCTTCTCAAAGGTGGTATTGAAGGACTTAAGTTTTATCTTGTTCCTGATTTTAACAAGGTTGCCGAAATCGGGCTGTTTAATGTTATTGTTGCTGCAATGAATCAGGCATTTTTTACATTAAGTCTCGGAATTGGTGCAATGTCAATCTTTGGAAGCTATATTGGAAAAGAGCAATCACTCTTTGGTGAATCAATAAGAGTTTGTATACTTGATACATTTGTTGCTATATTTGCCGGTCTCATAATTTTCCCAGCATGCTCTGCATTTGGTGTCAATGCTGACAGCGGTCCAAGTCTTATATTTGTGACACTGCCTAATATTTTCAGCAATATGGCAGGTGGACAGCTTTGGGGAAGTCTTTTCTTCCTCTTTATGTCATTTGCAGCATTTTCAACCGTAATTGCCGTATTTGAAGGTATTATTGCATGTTTCATGGATATGACAGGTGTTTCACGTAAAAAATCATGTTACATTAATATTATAATTATGATAATACTTTCACTTCCATGTGCGTTGGGCTTCAATATTTTATCAGGAGTTAATCCTCTCGGTGCCGGCTCAACAATCCTTGATCTTGAAGACTTCCTTGTAAGTGATTTAATACTCCCTATAGGTTCACTCATCTATCTTTTATTCTGTGTATGCAAAAATGGATGGGGCTGGGATAACTTTATCGCAGAGGCGAACGCCGGCACCGGAATGAAGTTCCCGAAATCTCTGAAAGGTTATGTATCCTATGGAATTCCGGCGATCATTATCGTAATCTATCTGAAAGGATACTAT
>ENA-OVFU01000661-OVFU01000661.1-human-gut-metagenome-genome-assembly--contig:-NODE-661-length-22626-cov-6.189624_pt1 | contig 22626 bp, 25 predicted proteins | sample MGYA00237764_ERZ505407 | MGnify/ENA primary metagenome ERZ505407 (study PRJEB26158, sample SAMN06016366) | human gut metagenome | biome: human gut; feature: ankylosing spondylitis patient; material...
AACAAAAAAAGCGTGCTGAACCACGCCGCCACCGAGGCTGCCTACGCAAAGCAATCCGTAGTATCTCGGATCGGCTCTGTATGGAAGCACAGTTGTCCGTTATTAAAGACCCGCAACAGCTAGGCCAGCTCTACCCTACTTACGTACAGAAGAAACGCACAACCAGCAATCGCACTGAAGTCCGCAAGAAGCTTAACTTCTGCCTGGAGCGCGCCACCAATTATGCCCAGTTTCTGCAAATGACGCAGGAACTGGGCATTTCTGTTTGCCAGCGCGGCAAGCATATGACCTACTTGCTAGAGGGCGCAGGGCGTGCGATCAGAGATACATCACTGGCCGACACCGACAAGTTTACGTATACCGGCCTTGTGGAGCGTTTAGAGGATAACGCTGCCGAACAGCTATTTATTCGTGAGCGCATAGCTAAGATACTTCCGAATGTCTCAACCTTTGCTGACTTTGCAAAGCTGCTGCAGTCCGCGGGGGTTAAGATACGGGTAAAGAAGCAATCCGGACAGCTTTTGTATAAGGCTGCCGACTTAGATGGCACATGGATACCTGCGGATGCTTTAAGCGATGGTTTTACCCTCAGTGGCTTGGAGACTTCAATGAAAGGCGGATTGGCCGACCTTGATGAAGGCCATAGAACACCGATTGCAGAGCTGTACCGAGAATTGACCACGGAATATCCGCAAAGCTGTGATACATCTGTCAGACTTACGGCACGTCAGATGTGTTCTGCCGGAAAGCGTGGTGTTTTGCTGCAAATACATGATGCGAACAGTAATCCCGCAAAACTGATGCTGGATAGTCGCCATATTCATACCTCCTCGGACGGATCCGTTACAGCTGACATTGGCGCTGCCTTTTCGTATGATATTGCTTACGATGACGGAACACATGGCTCAATTCGTGGCACAGATTTGATTCGACAAATTGATGAAGCGAATCTGACGCAGCCGTTGACCGTAAGTCTGACCGCTGACCAGATCATCGCAATGAGCCTGCGCGGCGTAACGGTGCAATTGCCGCAATATGGCATTGAGCGGTTATTCATTCCGGAACGCTATGTACAGCGAAACATCGAGCAAGGAAGTTGTGCAATCAGTCTATATCCCGGTTGGCAGTACAGCTATGTACCAACCGGCAGCGAGAAGACGCGAAAATCAATCAGTGGTGCTGATTTAGCGCAGTCGCTAGGAGGTGTGGTGCAAGTTGACAGCTCCGCGGATAGCTTAGCTCGTCGAGTCGCTAATGTGGAACGCCGTGCAGGAATCGCAAATGCCCAAGAGCTTGGAAAACTCTTGGGCAGCATGGCTGATAATGGTCTACATTCAGCTGCTGACTTTGATAAACAAATCAATGCATATCGACGCGAAGAAATGAAGCTCCGCAACGAGATTGCAGAGCTTCGTTCCAAAAGCAAAACGTATGCAGCAACTGCTCATAATCTTCAGGTGTGCCGTATCTATAAATCTGTTTGGTTGGAATATGCGTCCGTTCCACTGGCTCAAAGAGAAACTTTCTACAAGCAGAACGAAGCCGTTCTGCAGACATACAGCAGAGCGGCTTCACAACTTGATAAAATGGGGATTTCGCAACTTATTGAGCCGGAGAAAATTCAACGGTTGGTCTCTGAAACAGAAAATCACATTACTGAACTCGTTGCTGAATTGGAAAAAGTGCAAAATGCTGATAATGGCATGCAAGAAGATAAAGAAATGGTTAAGAAAATTCAAAGCAACAAAATTAATGGGACGTATAGCGCTTTTTCTCGTACATAAAGGATTTAATATTCCTTGGCAAAATATGTGTTCAAATTATTGCGGCTATCGCAAGATCAGTCTCTGCGGAACAAATCACGGGTATACACTTTTTCCTGCACATCGTCAAGACAGCTATCGTAGCGGTTAGCAATTATGGCTCGGCTACGTTTCTTGAACTCAGCGAGGTTATTCACAACCTCACTGCCAAAGAAGGTACTGCCATTTTCAAGCGTTGGCTCATAGATAATGGCCGTTGCGCCTTTTGCTTTAATGCGCTTCATAACGCCCTGAATGGAAGACTGGCGGAAGTTGTCGGAGTTAGACTTCATGGTCAGGCGATATACGCCAACCACCACATTGCGTTCCTTGCTGGGATCATAAGCCTCGTTTGCTTCGTATGCGCCAGCAATTTCAAGGACACGGTCTGCTATGTAATCCTTGCGCGTTCTGTTACTTTCAACAATAGCCTGAATCAGATTTTCGGGCACGTCGGCATAGTTAGCCAGCAGCTGCTTGGTGTCCTTGGGCAGGCAGTAGCCACCATAGCCGAAGCTGGGATTATTGTAGTGGTTGCCGATGCGCGGATCCAGGCAGACGCCGTCGATGATCTGCTGGGTGTTCAAACCCTTGCTCTCGGCGTAGGTGTCCAGTTCATTGAAGTAGGCCACGCGAAGCGCCAGATAGGTGTTGGCAAACAGCTTGACGGCCTCGGCCTCGGTGAAGCCCATGAACAGTGTGTCGATGTTCTGCTTGATGGCCCCCTCCTGCAGCAGTGCCGCAAAGGTGTGTGCGGCCTCCACCAGGCGCAGGTCGTGCAGGTCGGTGCCAACGATGATGCGGCTCGGGTAGAGGTTGTCGTAGAGTGCTTTCGACTCGCGCAGGAACTCAGGGCTGAAGATGATATTGTTGCAATGATATTTTTCGCGGACAGTTGCCGTAAATCCGACAGGAATCGTCGACTTGATAACCATGATGGCGTTGGGGTTATACTGCATAACCAATTTAATGACCGCTTCGACTGCAGAAGTATCAAAGAAGTTCTTCTTGCTGTCATAGTTGGTCGGCGCCGCGATAACAACAAAATCAGCATTTCTGTATGCTGCTTCTGCATCTAATGTTGCAGTCAGTTCCAAGTCTTTTTCAGCAAGATATTTTTCAATATACTCGTCCTGAATCGGAGACCTTCTGCGGTTTATAAGGTCCACTTTTTCTGGGATAATGTCTACTGCCATAACCTCATGGTGCTGCGACAGCAGTGTCGCAATAGACAGACCGACATAACCTGTACCAGCTACTGCAATTTTCATTTCCTTCCTCTTTTCTAGAATAAAAAATAAGGTACAACATTAATTGAATCCCTAAACAAATATAAAATAAAATATGTTGCAAAGAATCCAATATATATAATATCCTTTGAGCGTTTACCGCTATGCTTTTCTTTCAGTAGCTTATCCATTGAAACTACCATCATACTTTCTGAATACAGATTAATTCTCCCCAATGCTGGACTTACCATACTCATAGAAATCAAAGCCATTGACACAGTAATGGCTGCTCCAATTTTAATTTTATCGCTATTTGTAAGATCTGAATAGTGATTTTTATAGCAAAAATAAAACACCAAATATACTATGCCGAGCAGCAATGCGCTTGTAATATTATTAAATTTCAGTCCAACCATATTGCCATAAAGATTTATATATTTATCTGGCAATAGTTTGAATACTACCAATCCAAATGCAGAAAAAAATAGTAGTGCAAGGCACAAAAGGACGAGTCCATTCTTCAAGAACATCTTTGGATTGTACCTTATTAGATTATGATAATATTTGATGCATAGTGGCAAAAGTAAGAAAAAAATTGCTGATGTATGGAATCCTATTGCAATTATCATAAATATAAGATATTTTACAGAAAATGTAATGTTTCCAACTTTTCCTATTGCAAATTTTCCAACATGTAAAAGACGCACTTTTTCCTCTTTAACTTCGTCGATATGTGCATATCCAATCAAGAATATAACACACGCAAAGCTTTGTCTAATAATACAGAATGACTGTATATACAACCCCAACAAATAGAAAAGTGCTAGTGAAAGGATTTTATCACATTTATTTGCTTCTAATGCTTTTGCTAGGAGGATAGTAAAAAGAATTGAACTAATTACTATGAACCCCCTTCCACTAGCACCCAATTCATTTAACGCTTTACAGTATAAAGCAAACGAATAGTTTGGGTTGGCGAGTGATTCAAGCCATGTCTTTGAGGCATAGCTATTATATATTTCTACATATGCACGCGTATCAGCTCCTACAGATACTCCTCGAAAAGCCGCTAGGGCAGTAAGAATCAGCAACAAATAGTAATAACTCAGGTTTCTGTAACGCTTCTGAAATAGTGCTAAAATTAAGAGAATTTCAATTCCTATATAAATGCCCAATTGTTCACCAACTTTTTAAGCATACTAATAATCACATGTAGAAATCTTTGTACCAAAGCGCAAATTTTCGCAATCCTTCACGCAGCGATGTATGAGGCTTGAAACCAAAGTCACGCTCCAATGCCGTGGTATCAGCATAAGTCACAGGCACATCGCCAGGCTGCATTGGTACAAGCTCCTTGTGTGCATCAAAGTCGTAATCAGCCGGCAAAACACCTGCACGCACCAGCTCCTCTGACAGAATCTGTACAAAATCAAGCAGGTTTTCAGGGTTGTTGTTGCCGATGTTGTAGATAGCATATGGCGGAATGGGCAGACCATCCTCGCCGTTTTTCTTTTCCGGCGGCTTCTTCATGACGCGAACGACGCCTTCAACAATGTCATCAATGTAGGTAAAGTCACGTTTGCAGTTGCCGTAGTTGAAGATTTTAATTGTCTCACCATTAACCAGCTTGTTTGTGAAGCCAAAGTACGCCATATCCGGGCGTCCTGCCGGTCCATACACAGTGAAAAAACGCAAGCCCGTCGACGGGATGTTGTAGAGCTTAGCATAGGCATGGGCCATAAGCTCATTAGATTTTTTTGTGGCCGCATAGAGTGATACAGGATTATCGACTTTATCATCTGTGGAATAAGGTACCTTTTTGTTGCTACCGTACACAGACGACGAAGATGCGTAGACCAAATGTTGTACTGGAAAATGGCGGCATGCTTCGAGAATGTTATAGAAGCCAATCATGTTGCTCTCTATGTAGGCATCCGGGTTCGTGATTGAATAGCGGACACCGGCCTGCGCGCCAAGGTTGACAACAATGTCCGGGCGGTACTTTTCAAAGATTTCGTTAATGATCGCCTTATCCGCCAAATTGCCTTTTATAAAGGTATAATTTTCAAATTTTTGCAGCTCGGCAAGACGTGCTTCTTTGATATGGACATCATAGTAATCGTTCATGTTATCCAAGCCAATAACTTGGGTGATGGGGTCCGAAATCAAAATGCGTTTGGCAAGGTTTGAGCCAATAAAGCCAGAAGCGCCAGTTATAAAAATCGTATTCACGTTATTTCCTCTATTCTTGCCTTAGATATTAGGTATGCCTTTAAGAACATTCTGAACATACTCTGTTGTCAATATTTTATTAACCGTTCCCTCAACGTCTAAGCGGTTAGTATTATGGCTTGTATAGGATTCATCTGCCATCGTGTGAACTTCGCCTTTGACAACGAACTTATCATAGTTCAAGTCACGGTTATCAGCAGCCACGCGGAAATAATGTCCCATATCCTGGCTGCGTAAGCGTTCTTCACGAGTCATCAGCGTCTCAAACAGTTTTTCACCATGGCGAGTACCGATAATGTTGGTGCCAGTATCACCAAAGAGTTTCTGTACGGCCTTTGCTAAATCACCAATAGTAGATGCATCCGCTTTCTGGATGAAGAGATCACCAGGATTGGCGTGCTGGAAGGCGAACATAACCAGATCCACAGCCTCATCCAAGTTCATCAGGAAACGAGTCATGTTGGGGTCAGTGATAGTGATGGGGTTGCCAGACTTGATCTGATCGATGAACAGCGGGATGACAGAGCCACGGCTGCACATAACATTGCCGTAGCGGGTGCAGCAGATGGTGGTACCGCCACGCTCAGCAGCCACACGGGCATTGGCGTAGATAATGTGCTCCATCATAGCCTTGGAGATGCCCATGGCGTTGATGGGGTAGGCTGCCTTATCGGTGGACAGGCAAACTACACGCTTGACACCGGCGTCGATGGCAGCGTGCAGGACGTTATCAGTACCGATGATGTTGGTCTGAACTGCCTGCATGGGGAAGAACTCGCAGGAGGGAACCTGCTTCAAAGCGGCAGCATGGAAGATGTAGTCAACACCATGCATAGCGTCACGGATGGACTGCGGGTTGCGGACATCGCCGATGTAGAACTTGACCTTCTTGGCGGTGTCAGGGTGCTTGGCCTGAAGCTCGTGACGCATATCGTCCTGCTTCTTTTCATCACGAGAGAAGATGCGGATCTCCTTCAGGTCAGAATCCAAAAAATGCTTCAAAACGGTAGAACCAAAAGAACCAGTACCGCCAGTAATCATCAAAGTTGCACCATTGAATGTAGACATTTTATATCTCCTTTTTATCATTCATGTTTTTAATCACTTTAAAAATATCATTTTGAACAACCACTGCACACGGGATAGAAGCAATCGCTGTTGCTACAACCACGGTGATCCAACTCTTATATACGCCACATCCCCACATTGTCAACAAAAGATTACCAATGCCTGCAATCGTCAGCCATATCGAAATGACTCGTGTTCTTCCCATTCCGCAGGCAAAATTATAATTTAACATCATCCACATGTAGATGAGATTGTATATACAGAACAAAATTGCATATACCCTTGAAACCGCAATTGCACTTTCGCCAAGCCAAATTTTCACAATCATCGGCATTGCAACCACAAGAATAATTTGCGCAATACCAAATATAGCACTTAGTTCCATTCCCTTTCGATACAAACTTCTAATCCATTCTTCTTTCTTTTCAACAAGAGCCTTTGTTACGGCTGACCATACAGGACTCAATGCCAAAGAAAACAAACCGCCAATCATTCCTATTAATTTGTAGTAGATTTGATACTCGACTACTGCTTCTGACCCAACAAACCAAGAAATGTAAAGCTCTTTTACATTAAAGAGAACCATTATAATGATTTGCAAATAGAATAACATACCACCTGTACCCAAGACCTCGCTCGCGGCATTTTTCGTGAACGCACTTATACGTGGCCACATTCCTTTGAGTACCGTAGCAAAAACCCAGACTGTCGCAATCAATGCGGGAAGATTATTTGCAATCGAATTCACATAAGCTAAAACGACAATATCCGTCTCGCTATTAGTCGGTTTTGCAAAAAGCAAATAGAGCATTATTAGCGCACTTGAAATCAAATTAATAAAGCCTGGAAGAACAGCTTTTTGCAATGCATACAGAACATGACATATCAATACCGAAAAGAACCTGATGCAAACTCCGATTACCAAAATATGCACCATCTTTTTTAATGTACTTTCGCTTATCTCACTCTGCGGAAGCCCTAAAATTGTATACCAATTTAATGCATCTACAACAAAGTGCTGAAGAACAATTAGCACAAGAACAATGCCAGCAACCGAAATATATGCTGCAGAAGTTAATTCGATAACACGATCTTTGTTTCCTTCTTGGAGCGGTTCAATAATTTTATTTCTCAATCCACCACCAATTCCAAAGTCAAGAAGCATAATCCAGTTCAGTAGCTGAACAATTGTAAACCACATTCCTAAAACAGCCTGTGACTGAAAATATCGCATATACGCTGGCATCACTAAAAGTGAAACCAGCATTGCTCCACCTTTTACAAGATAATTTCCGGCAACGTTTATAAGTAATCTCCGATTATCTGCATTTTTTAGATATGTGTTTACTATTCTTTTCAGTTTAATCATCCTTATATTCGCACCTTTTGGCAATATTCACGCTTTGTAAAGCAAATTGTATTCTTCTCTACTGTGCCAGATAGTACAGTTCCAGCCCCTATTACTGCACCATCTGAGACTTTCGTCCCCGCCAAGATTTTGCAGCCGCAACCTAACCACACATCTTTACCAATCTTTGTTGGATGTACGGACAATGGCTGTTCACGCATGTACCCCCCCCCCAGCTGCATACCATGATTGCAATCAATGATATAACACTGTGCAGCGATCATGGTATTTTTACCAATCGTAATGTCTTCCGCAGCACAAATAATAGTTCCATCTCCAATAGATACGTTATCTTCTAAAGTAACACGGCCCTGTCCAAAAATGTGCACATTCGGGTATAACGTTACATTACTTCCAAATCTAATATTTGGATTATTCAAATAGACTTTTCCGAGCACTGTAACTAGGCCTTTTGGTTTATAAATGACCCATAATTTCATATATCGGAGCAATACAATAGTTTTTTCAATAACGCGTTTCATAAACCAACTGGGCCTCACATTTCATTTTCCTTTCTTTCCAATAATTTTTCTGGATTTGAAAAGGCATCAACATTCTTTCTTATCCAATCGTTGCTTTTTGTCCACCACTTTTTCCTTTCAAGCCAAGAAATAGTATCTTCCGAAAAACGATATTTTTGTATTTTGGCAGGACACCCTGCTACAATTGCATAAGGCGGTACATCTTTCGTAACAACCGCGCCAGCAGCGATTACAGCACCATCACCTATAGTTAGTGCTTTGTTTCCGCAAACAAGAATTGCACCTGTTCCAATCCAAACGTCATTTCCTATTTCACACAAGTAGTTACTATTTTCAATATAATTAAATTCGTCATTATACAGTTGTGCTTCTGCAAATGAATTTTTGATTTTTGAGTATGTATATGGGGAAGTACTTATATAGTTCATAGGGTGATTTCCTGCCGCCAGTGTCACATGCGCGGCAATAGAGCAGAATTTTCCTATTTTTACTTGCGGCAATTCGCAATAATCCCCCATATAAGAGAAGCTGTTGACCCCCCCCGTTGAATATTACAGTGGGATCCGATTTTCACATTTTGAGATAGTACTGCGCCACGCACTTTTGTATTATGACCTATCTCAATGCAACTATTCATATTAAATCTTACCCATTGAACAAAATTGAGTGTGCTTTTAAGCAATGATTTTATTCCTTCAGAAATTGACATATTGGTATCCGCCATTTACCTTTCCCACGAAATATTCTTCTTAATGATTCCGCGTGTTGAAATCAAGCAATTATTTTCCACGTATTTTTTCCCGATTGTGCTGTTCGCAGCAATAACACACCCCTCAGGTATTTTGCATCCCTTTAAAATTAGGGTCCTACAGCAAATCCATACATTATCGCAAATCTCAATAGGTTCTGATACGCTTTTCGTCTTTCCTTCTGTATGTATTTGATGAAAATCCGAATCCATGATCAAATCATCCCAACTTATCATCACATTTTCGCCCAAACTAATATTATCCATACAAATAAGCTGTGAATTTACATTTATACTTGAATTTCTCCCTATTCGAAGCTCGCCGGTTTCAGCACAACTCACTTTTACACCGGCTGCTATTCTAACGTTTTCTCCTAGAAACACGTCACCATCAACATACCATATTCCTCGCTGATATTTCTCATCACAAATGCCTGTTCCATCAAATCCAATTCGAATATTTGCTGTTCGATACGATTCAACTTTTACCCCCCCCCCGAGCTTTTTAAAAATGAAATTCTTGCCAACCAGCACAGGAAACTTGAGTCCTTTTCTACCGAAATAGTGTAGGTTAAATAGTATTGTTTTTAATATAGAAATTCTAAGTCGTGCCATGTATTTCCTCACTTCCCTTTTGGGATAATGTTATAACGGACATAAAAAGTAAGATGAAAACGCCCAGCATTATTTCAGTTCCAAAATTAAGGCCAACAAATACTAATACCAAAACACGCAACCTGCGGGATGCATGCTTAAATGTTTTGAAAAAGGCACTAATATAAAGTAGTACGCCAACTATCCCTAAGCAGTAATAAGTCCTAAACCATCCAGGAAGATAGCCAGCCTCAACATCTTGCATCCCATTTCCTATAACTATATTCCAAAAGCCCGTATTATTTCTAAACGCAGAACCAATATCCGTAAAATGTGATTGAGCAGAAAGCCCCTGTCCATTTACAAATGTATGACTAATAAAAGAATCTATATAGCCACCTTTATAAAGGAAAATGAGACATACTGGTAAAAGGCAGATACCCCCCCCCAGAACCTTTTTCGGAATTTTGTATAAAAATTCTTCTGGGCACAGCAATGTCCAGGCGACCAGCAAAATAATCAAGCCAATTATTCCGGTTGATGATCGTGAAATCACGATTCCAAAAACATAGATAAAGCACAGGTTTTTATTGCGTCTCTCTTTTTCCACAACAAATAATTCTATTATCAGTGTCCATAAAAGAAAAATAGCAAACGTTGACGGCTCCGAAAACCATGCCCTCGGACGAACAGTCCATCCATATGAAATCCAACCATCTTGTTGCTCCTTTAACCCTGTGCGTAGGATTGGCAAAAGTGGAAAATACGGACTCAAAGATATATGTAAGTATGTTCCAAGGAAAAATTGGAAAAAGCCATAAATTGTACTTGCAGTTCCAACAAAACGTGTCGATTTTAAAAGAATATCTTTTTGTAAATTCTTTTTAAGAAGTGAAATTCCGAAAATATAAAGGGCTAGTTTCCATGCCGTACCCGCCGAATCTACAAAATCGAAATTCTTGGGCGGTACTAATAGTAAGAGCATTGGCTGAAAAAGCAGATAAAAGACTAACGGTACAAAGGATTTTTCAAATACAAGCTTAAACTTGCTTGAAATGATTTCAACGAAAATAAGCAGTAGTAATAAATAATCAGAAAGGGACAGAAACGGAATCACACTAAATCCGTACAAAATCAACAATGGAAATAGTGGCAACATGATGCTATACCACTTTTCAAGCCATTTTCTGCTCATTACTGTATTCCTCTGCTTTCTCAATTATTTATTTTCTACTCTTTCCATCGTTTCAATAATCTTTTTTGCTGAATACTCCGGTGTGCTCATCTCGAATTCCTTTATCAATTCCTCTGAATCCACCTTTTTCCCTATGCTATACTTCAAAAACTGAAGCAAATCAGAAATTTCAGCATCTCGATTTTCTGCGTACATTCTCACGACGTACCCGGATGCATATTTATGCAAATAATATGCATCCGGGTCATCTAGATGACCCGAATAATGAACCACTGGCTTCCCATAAGACATGCATTCAAATATTTTAGCCGATATTTGATCACTCGTTTTTAATGAAACAATAACGTCAGCCGTTGCCATGATGCTCTCTAATGCTGTTGCATCAACATACCCATGAACACGAACATTTAGATTCTCAGCCTTTGCCATCGCTGCAATCCGATCAGCTTCTGGCCCGCGTGTATATAAATGGAGAATGCGTTTTGGGGTGATTGAAATTTGCTTAAAAATCTCAATCATTTGCTCCGGATTGTAGTGAGGCCCACCTATAGAGCCCGCATATACCCAGTGCTCACCGCTTTCGCCAAAATCATACTGCGGAATTCTGCTCGTATCCTTTATCTTAAGACGAGGCATATCAGTCTCTATCAGTTTTTGACGATACGGATCATATCTTGACAGCGCATAATCACTTTTTCTTGATAACATGTAGAAATATGCATCACAGGATTTTAAGATTTTCTTCTCCCATATAAAGGCATCCGCAAACTTTTTTCCAATGTGCTGTTCAATAAACGTCTTTCTTAGTGTATCTACGCAAAACACAACATAGGGAACTTGCGGATACTTCGTTTTAAATTTACATGCAGCAATATTTGAATCAAGTGGATTTAGAATAGCAATGACTCCGTCATACGCATTTTTTTCTTGAAGCTCACACATTTTCATGTATATTCTTCTCGGGAAAGAAAACGAATAAAACGGCTGCCAAGGCAGAAGAATGGTGCCTTTCACCTTAGATAGTGCATTTGCAAAGAAATAGGCTGTTTTTCCACGCATCGTTTTGCGGTAGGTATCCGCATAATAAAAGAGCCTCAGTCTTTCATCCGGCTTGACATAGTAAATACTATTTCCTTCCCAACTGTGAGGAGTCCCATCATAGTCTGCATATGCAATTACATCTACCGTATGTCCTTGCTGTGACCAAACTCGAATCAGGTCTTGCGCACACATAGCATTTGCGTAAGGCCGTGGAAAATATTTATCTGTTAAGACCAGCAATCTTTTTTTCATACTATACTCCGCGTCTTCTGATGAGTTTTCTAAGGAGGTTCCAATAATTTGCAATTGACGGCTTTAGGTCACTCGGAAACCAAAGCGCAAATGCTTTTGACCGTTTGCAATCATTTATCCATTGCTTCAGCGATATATTCTTCACTATAACATGCCTAAAATCAAGTGATTCATCCATTGAATAGATATTAGCATTCGCACAAGAAAGTTTAAGATCATTAGGAACTTCGTGGCCAGTTTTCCAATAGTACCATATGACCGGGTAATAAACTTTCGTACTAAATGCAGAATAGATCGTTCCGGAATTTCTCCAGTTTATTTCATTTAAATACATTTTTCCTTTAACATAGAATGCTTCTACATCAAATATCCCATCGTATCCTAGCATACAAAATGCATCTCTCACTGATGTGTAGAAGTCATTTGCTACATTATTGTTGCTAATATGTAAATAGCTACTACTTCCCCCAATTACCGGCCACACTCTTATTTTTTCAGAATTAAACCAGCAACATCTATCCTTGTTGATTGCGCCAACCATTAAGTATTCTGCATCATACTCAAGATACTCTTGTACAAGTAATCGTTGATACCCTTTTCCTTTGAGATAGTACAAGTACTTCTCCGTTTGTTCTCTCGTTTCACACTTTTTTATGTCTGCCTTTTTCCCTTCCGCACTTACAACAGGCTTAACGATGCAGGGATATACCATGTCACACGGAATTTCAATATTATCCAAATCAACAATAAAGCTCTTTGCCATTGGAATTTTGTATTTGTTCGCAAAATCAACTTGGGACTGTTTGTTCATCAACTCAGATATTTTCCCCTGCTGTTCTGAAGCAGAAGGAAGTAGAAAATATTTCTTTAATTTGTCATAGTTTAAATCAACACACTGTGCCGAGGCATCCGAACAGCAAATGACCACCGGCTTTTCCGTTTCATTTGCAAAGTTGCTCACCAAAAAATCTGGAATTTCTTCATCTGCTTTTAATTCCCAAGTTTTTGCCCAATATTTCGACTTGTGCACAATACTACTTCCTGCATCAGCACCAATGATAACCCCATATGGATGAAAGCCGTTTATTCCGAAGCAGCGCGCTGTTCCAAGTATATTGTGGTGATTTCCCCCGATTAAAATAACCTTATTCATTAGATAATACTCCTCTGCTTTCTTCACATGCAAAAGAATGAGGGTAAAACTGAATAAGGTTTTCCGTTAGTTAGATTAGTTGCTATTGCTTTTAATATTTAAGTATAAAAGCAATAATCTTTCCCAAGAACGTTAACCCGTCTATGTTGTTGTGATATTTCTTTTCTGTTCCGCCAAATCCCATTTTAAATGTGTCAATGCCGTTGGGTTCTTTCGGATTTGCTATTCCACCCCAATCGTAAAGAAGAATCCCCATTTGCTTGAACTTTTTTATATCGAACCAATGGAGAGCCTTATTCATTTGACCAATCATAGTTGCCAAATCATTCTTGACACGAAATGGTGATGCTGAATAGAAAAAGCGTACATTACTTTTATCTATTATGTATGAATGATAAACAAGCGGCTCTTCATTATGGAACGCGATTGTAAAGCATATAGCATTCTCATCTATATATTTTTTTACGAGGGGCATATTGAATTTGACATTCAACCCCTTGCTTTCATACATTTGATTATAGGTTGATTCAAATTCTTGCAAGAGATTGTAATTTTCTCTCATGTCACTCGCGGAATAATATCGCAACTGCACATTTTCTTTTGCTATGTGTCTTATTTCATAGCGATAATTTTTTCGTATTCTTTTATATATAGCATCCTCGTCTTCGGTTAAATCTGTAATCAGTGTGTGCTGTACTGTGTTATAACCCCCCCCGCTTTTTCGCTGCCATGAGTATATATAATATCTGGCTTTACCATGCTAGGGGCAATACTTGTAAACCATAAGTGTCCTATAGTTACACCATGTTTCTTATATTCAACATAAACCATATAGGTTATCTCCTTGCAAAATATAGCGAACTTAGTATTTTATCAAAAGCGCTCCTTTTCCTTTTGGAGTACTTAATGCATTCAACATCTATGAATTTTTCAGATTTTTTTTGTAAATAGTGTTCCAGCCTACAAAAATCATCATCACTCATGTTATTAGAATGGTAGCAAAATGTAACAAGTTTAAATGGCAGCTTCCTAACTTGGCCAGATTGCTGTGGTATAAAGTAAAAACCATTCAAGAAATACTGGTCATTGGCCACGGTATCACTTATAGTACATATGTTCGATTCTTCTTTTAGTGCAATCAACGTATTGCAATCAAACGTATGTGCCGGCGCAAAAAATATTTTGGGGGCAAGCCCATGCTCTTTCAGCTTTGCAACGCCTAATCGTATTTTTTCTTTTTGTCGTTCCAATGGAACACCGGCAAACTCACTGCGACTATTTACTGGATTAATTCCACCCTCTTTAGTTTCAAAAACATGGGTATAGCCATGTAGTGCAATGCTCCACCCTTTTTCTTGCCATTGCTGAGCTTTATTCCAGAAGCGCTCGTCTTTGGTGTAGACGCCAACCATATCTGGATCTTGATTATTGGGAATAACGCCTACAATCGGCTTGATTCCATATTTGTCTAGAAGGTTCTCCATGCGCTGCCATTTCTCAACATCCATATATTCAGATGCATCATCCAAACGCATAATATATCGACTCATTATTTCACCTTCTCATGCTCCAAATAAAATTTTTGCAGTCTTATAGCGACGATTGAGACATCGTACGATCTCAGTTTTTCATCAACCAGCCTTCTATTCCCGGCAGAAACTTTGGACAACTCCAGCAGCCATTCATCGGTTGACCTCAAATCAAGTACCTTAACGCTTTCTTCTACTAAAGCTTCACGGGGAATATTTTTAGACACAAGACATGGCAAGCCGTTCGCCTGCGCTTCTATGGCAACAATGCCGAGCCCCTCCCATAATGACGGAAACAAAAATGCATCCATCGCTTGATAGTAATCTTCCGTATTCGTTTTACTTCCGACCATAATCGTATCATCAGCGATTTTGAGCTGTTTGCACTGCTGCTGTACTTCTTCATACAGTTCGCCGTCTCCGACCAGCAAGAGTTTACTATTGGGATTTTCACTATGGTACTTTGCAAATAGCTGCAAGAGGAATTTGTGGTTTTTCGGTTCTGTCATACGGCCAACATGGCCTAAGACTAGTGCGGTCTCATCGATAAAAAGCTCTTTCCGCATTTGAAAGCGCTTTTTCTCGTCAAACGCAAAACGACTGAGGTCAATGCCGTTAGGGATCATTTGATAGTTAGGCATTTTCGTGGCCTTTTTACCAAATAACCATTCTCCAGCCCTATCAGAACACGCGAAAAGGTAATCTGCTGTATTGCGAATAGGAAGCTGCATTAAATCCTTTACCATCGCGGATACTCCGCTTCCGTTGGATGTGCTGTGACTATGTGCAATTGTAACCAAGTCGTGCTTCTTCGCTATTTTTAAATAGATTGCAGCTGTGCTGCGTACATGTCCATGAATCATATGATATTCTGGGTGTTCTTCAAAAAAGTCGTCCCACCATTTACAGTATGCAAAGTGATTTTTTCCTGTATATCGGGGGCATTGATAAATCTTTCCGCCCATTTGATGAATTTCATCTTCAAAAACACCTTTGTGTGTAATATGTTTGACAAAATCAAATTGGACATTTCTTTTATCAATTTTTCGGTATAAATTCATTACAAACGATTCGGCGCCGCCTGCTTCAAGTCCTCCGAGAACTTGTAAAACCCGAATCGGCATATTACACATCCATATCACCTAAAGCTCTCTGAATTTCTTCCCAATAGGCCTGCACGACCAGTCTGCGGTCAAACTCACGTTCCATCTTGGCACGACCTGCAAGGCCCATGGCTTTGCGCTGCTGCGGCGTCATCTGCATAAATTTTTCCAGTGCTTCAATCAGCGCCTGCTCATCTTTAATGGGGATGAGGAAGCCGGTCACACCGTCTTCAACTGTTTCACGACATCCCGCACGGTCTGTGGCAATGATAGGCCGCGCACTAGCTGCGCCTTCCAGAAGAACGTTGCTCATGCCCTCCGGGTAATAAGAGGGATGCACGATGCAGGCAGCCTGTTTCAGGAACGGTGTCATGTCTTTTTGCTGGCCGTGGTAAACGATATAGCCCGCAGCCTGGGCCTCTTTTAAAATTTGTATGTAGCGTTCATCATCGCAGCCGCCGCAGATATGAAACACCGTGCTGGGGTACTTTTCGTGGATTGCTTTTGCTGCCGCCAGATACAGGTCTATTCCCTTTTCCTTTAGGATTCTGGACGTATACTGAAAGTGAATCGTGTCCCCTTCCGGATATTCAAAAGCAGGATGCGCATCAAGGTCTACCCCCGATCCAGGCAGCAGCCTAACTTTTGCACGTTTTGGCATCATGTGGTGATTCTCGAAGAATGCCTGATTTTCACTGTTCTGGAAGAAGATGCAGTTAGCCCCGGCCACACCGATCTTGTACAAGCGCGTTGTCAATTTCTGCAAGGGACCCGGGTTTTCTACGGGTGTACCCAAGCCCGTTACATTTGGCAGGTATGGAATCTTTAACTGTTGACACACCATACCGCCATAAACGTTAGGTTTAATATTGTAAGAAAGTACTACATCGGGCCTTTCAGTTTTCAGAATCTTTTTATATGTGTTCATCAGCTGCAAGTCTGAAAAAGGATTTGTTCCGTGGCGACCAGTTTCTACACCGATCAGGCTTGCCCCCATAGCTTTCAGCTTATCCTGATGCTTCAACAGCTGACCGACAACTACTACTTCAAAATTTTCACTTATCAACTTCTCAATAATCGCACTGCGTAAATTGAACGCATAGGTCGTATCATTAATCAGCATTACAGCTTTTTTCATTAGACGGATCCTTTCTTCAACCTTCTATCCCCATAGCAGTGGTCTGCCCCTCACTGACACCCTCCGTACTTTCTGGCGTAAACAAAATTTTTACTGTAGCAAACATGATTTTCAAATCCTCGATAATGCTCGGATGGGCTATGTACATTAGATCCATCGTCAGCTTGTCATAAGGCGTGGTGTTGTATTTACCATAAACCTGTGCATACCCGGTCAATCCAGCTTTAGCCTGCAGGCGCAGGGAAAATTCCGGCATTTCCTCACAGTACTGAGCTGCAATCTCAGGGCGCTCCGGACGGGGGCCGACGATGCTCAAGTCACCCTTCAAGATATTTATAAGCTGTGGCAATTCATCAACGCGGCAGGCACGAATGATTTTGCCAACGGGCGTGATGCGATCATCGTTTTCGCCGCTGGAAAGACGGGCGACGCCATCCTTTTCAGCATCGACCCGCATGCTTCTGAATTTGAGAATACCGAATTCTTTGCCATCCTTCGTTAAACGAATTTGCTTGTAAAAGACTGGGCCGTGATCCGTTGCTTTGATGGAAATAGCCGTCACTAGGAAGATCGGACTCAGAATCACAAGCGCAATAGCAGAAATGACAATATCCAGCAGTCGTTTTACAAACAGATACTCCGGCTGAGGATTATACCGGCCAACACGAAGCATCGGCAGATGGAACATATGCATGTGATGTGCACCGGACATAATGGTGTCACCGATGCGTGGTACTACAAATACAGTAATGTTGTTTTCTACACAGTATTTCAGAATAATATTCCGATCATGGCTGTGTATGCCGCTCAAAAACACTGTGCTGATGCCGTCCAGCATGGAAAGATTCTCGATGCACTCCCCCGCCGTAGCTGTGGAGACCACTTTGTACTTGGCATCAAGACCGTACTTACCAATCAGCTGCTCCATGCCACGTCTGGTATCATAAATAACAGCTGTGGCCTGCGGCGGGAAGGTTTTAAAGTAGGCGTGGTGAGCGTTATAAGCCCAAATTGAGGCCATAATAACCTGCCCCACAAGAGCTGCCACGCCAGGAAGAATGTTGGGCAGGTGCTTGGACAGTAGCCAAATCACAATGTACATGATAAAGTCGCTGACCGCAGCCGCTAAAAATTGCTCGTAGATAATTTCGGAGATACGCTGCATTGACATCAGAAAGGCGTCGTATACGCGTCCAAAGATGATGAACAGCACAAAGAACAGTGCCACGACCAGATAATCGCCCTTTGCATAGTACGGCGATGCAACGCGCTTAGCATAGTATAGATACCAGCACATTGCAAATGGTATCGTCACAAGCACAGCATCTAACAGCTTTATCATCCGCAAAATCAAGTCATGCCTAAACCTTGTCATGTTCTTACTCCTCATTCTTCTTTGCACACATATTATTTCCATACTGCAATTGAAATCAGGGAAAGCAGTTTTGAGCAGCAAAAGGCATTCCCACAAATTACTCATGGAAAATCCTTAGCACAATTCAGCTGTCTACCAACGCAATATTTTGCCAATATATGTACTGATATAATAGCACACAATTCGACATTTATCAACAAATCGGATTCATTTTAATTATACAAGTACACAAATTCAGCACATTTTACAAATACACCCTTGTTCATAAGGTGAATGAGGCTAAAATCCGATAGATTGTTATATGTAACAGTCAATTGGTGCATGATTCAATTTTTGCTTAAAACGCAACCGATTCAAGGAAAAATGGATTGCTACGCTTGCAGCAATCTGTTTTTCCAGTTCAATATTAACTACCAACGGTCAGATCATCACCTGCGTCCGAACTTCTTCCGCTTCTTTGGCGGGTGTTTTTCCTTGTTCAATTCACGCTGATACGCATCTTCAGAACTGAAACCAAAGATTCCTTCTGAGACCCGTTCAACCAGTGCCGTAAACATCTCGTAATCGCGCAAGTAGTTATTCCTTGCCTTGTCATCCATTACTTTAAAAAACCTCGCCATCAAACTCATGTATGCGTTATAGTCGCCATTCTGCGCAGCCTTGAGCAGGCATTCAAACCGCCTTGCAGATGGAGTCCACAGTTCTTCCCTTTTCATCTCAAACCAGCTTCTTTCTCAATTCTCTTGCAATTTTTCTTCGTGCCTTAGAAATCGTGTTGGGTCTCCGCACCTCGGGACAATTTGTCTCGAAGTACAAAAAAGCGCCTGGGCGACACAAAGCCGCACAGACGCATGAATTTATATATTCGTTTATATGATGGTATATTTCATGTTCGCCGCCGTACTGATCCCATTTAGACGAAGGGCTTTTTTGACAGGTTAGGGGGACGAATAGCAAATAAGGACACGGCGATACCTCCAAGATACCGCCATATCCTCAAAAAAGGGCGACTTTAATACACCCTCCGTATTCTTATTTTTCAAAAGAAACCGGCGGTTTGAAATTTGTTATTTCAAAACCGCCGTTCTGCGCCGTAAGGTCGATTACAACGGTCTTGTTGTGTGTATCAGCACAGATGCTATCAAAAGAAAAGAGCCGATAATCCGTGTGCCTGCTGGCTGCGGGTTATCGGCTCTGCGTCTGTGCGTCTGGCTCTTTGATAACGGTTATATTGAATTGTTTTACATGGATCAAGGTTTCTTGCCTACATTTCGGACAGAATAGCGGGAAGTTTTTGAGTTCCGTATCTTTCCGTATCTTTAATCTTGTTTTATTTCCACAAACGGGACATAATATCCAGTTTTCTTTATCCATTTTCTATTACAGCCCCCTTATCCTATTACTACAATAAGAGGGTCTGAATTGCTGCAACTTCTTCGGCTTCGCACATTGCATAGTCGATTGTATTTGCAGGATAATCATTGGCATACTGTTTTGCTTTTTCCATTGTAATGTCGTCTACAATAATATGTCCGCATTTTGAACATTTTTTCGCGGGAGTATTTGTTACAGTTTTCAGAACACCATTAGTTTCAATCTCAATATTGGTGTATGCGGAAATCACTTTGCCGCCGCATTTTTTACACTTCGGTATAAACATAGATTGACCTGCTTTCCAGTTGGTATTGCAATCTTCTATCTTTGTTTACGATAGAAAATAACAGCGATGTGATATGAAACAAATTGAATAATACAACTTGTTAATATACAGGCAAATGCAAAAAGTTCCTTATGCGATTGTGCAAAGTCAAGGATACCAGATAATGCAGATACAAAAGAGGGTAATACCACCAATAACATTACAACTGCAAAAGGAATGACAGACCATAACTTTGCTTTGGTGTACCCCATTTTGAAAAATAACGGCATTTGTATTCCTGTTATTGTAGAGAAAACTAAAAATGATAACCCCAATCCAAGCATTATATCAGGCACATCGAATGTAGCTTTTCGACACAGCACAAAGCCGAGATATAGGATAATAATTACAACCATGCTGGTGAAGTAATTCAGAAACACAAAGGTGTATCGTCCAAGAACGACCTCGTTCAAGCTCACGCAAACAGAACCATATAAACGGTCAAGATGATTTTTTTCCTGTATGGCAAAAATGTTAGTAGCCATCAATGCGATAAACCATGCGCCTGTAATGCATAACACAGTTATGGAGGAACCCATAAGTCCGAACAACAAAATTACTGCAACCAATGACAAATATGAAATTCCTTGTGATTTCATTATAAAAAAATCCAGTTTTGTAATTCTCGCAACCCCTGTCATGCCTTTGTACCTCCCTTGCCAATGCAGATAATAATGTCATCAATAGTTGCGGTATCAAGAACGCAATATTTGTATTGGACTGCCGCATTTGCAGTTATAAGACCTTCAAACCCCATAGCTGTTTTGCGTAATCCCAAAATATTTTTTTCGAGATCGGCTGTAAGATCGCAAGGTTTCCCTTTAATGAGGCGGTAACTGCTTAACAAATCTTCCATACTACCTGTAAAAATCATATTGCCTCGATTGATGAGGGTGATATAGTCAGCTACGCGCTCCAAATCGGTGGTAATATGTGTTGAGAACAGCACACTTCTTTGACCATCTCTGATATAATCTTGCAGAATTTCCAAAAACTCATCTCGAGTAAGGGGATCAAGTCCACTTGTAGGCTCATCCAGTATTAGCAGTTTGGCATCATGCGAAAACGCACACGCAAGCATTAGCTTCATTTGCATACCGCGTGATAACTCGCCAACCTTTTTATTTAGCGGTAAGTCAAAGCGTTTAACCATATCGTTAAAAATATCATGTCGCCAGTTATCGTAAAAAATAGATACTGCTTTTTCTGTATCTTTTACTGTCCAGCTATCCACATAAAATATGCTATCAAAAACAATACCAATATCCTGCTTTATCTCTTTTTCACTAACCACATTATCTTTACCAAAGGCCAAAATCTTGCCAGCATCTTTTTCAAGCATATTGAGAATAAGCTGAATTGTTGTCGTTTTTCCTGCTCCATTCGGGCCGACAAGCCCCATAATATACCCTTGTGGCAATGTGAAGCTAATATTATTCAGCGTAAAATCATGAAAACTTTTGCATACATTTTTTAATTCTAAACATTGTTCACTCATGGTTTACCTCCAATAAAAGCCGTAGGAGCTTAATAAGTTCTTCATCGGTCATAGAAGCTCGTTCAGCCGCCAATATTGCACTGTTAAGATTTTTTTCTACCTCTTGTATTAGCTGTTCTCGAATGAGATTTGAACTACTCGACATTACAAAGAATCCTTTACCTTGACGACTTGTAATAAAACCTTCTTCCTCTAACTCGTTGTAGGCTCGTGTAGTAGTCAATACACTGATTTTCAAATCCTTTGCCAACTGTCGAAGTGATGGTAGCATTTCATCTTCCTCAAGCTCACCCGACAAAATTTGTTCTTTGACTTGCTCCTTTATCTGCACATAAATCGGCAAATCTGATGTGTTTGATATTACTATGTGCATACAATCCCCCTAACTGTATTTCTTTATACATATACAGTATAGTCAGAAAGAGCAGTTTTGTCAAGTGGATCGCCACAATCAACATTTGGGAAGAAACGAGAAATAAAATACAACCTAATGTAAAACTTCATTACATTCCCATAATCTAACACGAAATGTAGAATGATATAGGGTGATATGAGAATGAACCAAGATGAAAGAAGGTTTGACTTTCACGGCCTCGGGGCGGCTCTCAAACGAGCCAGAGAAGAAAAGGGCTGGACACAAGCCTATGTTGCGGAATTAGTAGACCGTGACTCCCGTACCATTATGAATATTGAGAACAAAGGTCAATATCCCAGCTTCGACCTTTTTGTTAAACTCATTACTATGTTTGACGTTTCAGTTGACCAGTTTATTCATGCGGACGGAGGGGCAAGGTCAAGCTCTTGTAGAAAGCACATTGATGTACTTCTAAACTCCATGAATGAAAAAGAGCTTGTCGTGATAGAAGCCACAGCCGAGGGCATTAAGAAAGCCAGAGAAACGGAGGTTCCAGAATAAGGGCCTCTGTTTTTTTGCGCCATTTTAGGGGCTGCCGCTAAGTGGCAAGCAATGCCTCTGTGGCCACAAGTGGCACAAAGGCGGCTTGTTGGGGCTCGCCCCAAACCCGTATCTTCGGGCCAACATGGCCCGAAGTGTCAGCGTCGCTTTGCTCCTTATTTTCA
>ENA-OVFU01000685-OVFU01000685.1-human-gut-metagenome-genome-assembly--contig:-NODE-685-length-21969-cov-3.689468_pt1 | contig 21969 bp, 19 predicted proteins | sample MGYA00237764_ERZ505407 | MGnify/ENA primary metagenome ERZ505407 (study PRJEB26158, sample SAMN06016366) | human gut metagenome | biome: human gut; feature: ankylosing spondylitis patient; material...
GAGCAGATTTTACTCAAAAAGACTCTTTGCAAAATCAGCCAGTTTATGCAGGATTCCTTTTACCTCTTCTTTACCAATCCCCATTTCTTCCAGTTTATTATATGCCTTCGTCACAGCACTCCTGAGCTGTTCCTCATCAATATCAGAATCCTTAATCTGTTTAACGATCTTTATGATTCTGTTCTCTTCTTCCTCCGAAAGGCTAACTCCTGCAGTACTCTCCGCAGTCTGGATCAGCGATCTGATCTGATCATCTGAAATATCCTGTTTTGCTGCCTCATTTTTCACATACATAATGATATCAACTACTTTGTCCGGATCTGATACAAGAGAATCAATCTCATTATCAGAAATAATCTCCTGTACAGATTCCGAAGTATCTGCTGCCATCACCGGTACTGCCGGTGTCGTACATGTAATTGCTGCCGCAATAATAAGTATTCCTGCTTTTTTTATTCTCATGATTTAATTACCTCCATACTTTTGCCAGTCAATAATAAGTCTCTGTCTTTTCACTGTCAGCAGATTACAGACAATGAACAGGCATTTTCATTTACCGGCTCATTATATCAGAAATCTTATGCCTTCTGTAAAATAAATATCCCAATTTCTGTCTTCATAATTCCTTCGACATTTGTTCAAATTTTTTTCACATCTTAAACACGATTTTCTCATAATTGCAGGATATACTAAAGCTATAAAAATAATAAAGCCAACGTTATTTTTATAAAATTTCTTTTTCATATGTTGATTGCCGGAAGAGGCAATTAACTCTCCTTCCTTTTAAAAAATAAATTTGAACGTAATATAAAAAGCATCCGCTTAGCCACCGGATGCTTTTTATATTTATCTTTTTATGAAATTTCTGTAAATGCATTTGCCAGCTGTGCAAACTGTGCCAGTGTCAGTGCTTCTCCTCTGACACTCAGGGAAAGTCCACACATCCCCAACGCCTGCTCAATCTGTTCTTTAGAAAATGGTATCTCCTGTGAATTCTTCAGACCATTCACCAGTGTCTTCCTTCTCTGGTTAAAAGATGCTCTGATAATACGAAACATCAGCTTCTCATTCTTTACCTCAACCGGCGGTTTTTCATATCGTTCCAGTCTGATCACCGCACTTCCCACTTTAGGTCTTGGCATAAAACAGTTGGGCGGTACATTTGCCACGATCTTTGGTTTCGCATAATATTGCACAGCCAGTGAAAGCGCCCCGTAATCTTTTGTTCCGGGTCCTACCTGCATTCTGTCCGCAACTTCTTTCTGTACCATAATAGTAATAGAATCAACAGGAACCTGATTCTCAAACAATCCCATGATGATCGGGGTAGTAATGTAATATGGCAGATTGGCAACAACCTTGATCGGACGCCCCTGATTTTTTTCCAGTGCAAGCTGGCGGATGTCTACTTTGAGGATGTCGTTGTTGATGACTGTCACATTATCCCAATCTTTCAGAGTGTCGTCCAGAATAGGAAGCAGTGTTTTATCAATCTCAACTGCTGCCACTTCCCTTGCTGCTTCAGCCAGATACTGTGTCATGGTTCCGATTCCCGGTCCAATCTCCAATACAAAATCATCCTTTGTGATCTGTGCAGAATCTATAATCTTATCCAGAACATGAGTATCGATCAGAAAGTTCTGACCAAACCTTTTCTGGAATGCAAAATTATACTTCTGAAGCACTTCTATGGTATACTTTGGATCTCCTAGATACGGTCTGGGCATAATCTTTACTCCTTTTTCTTTATTACCTGTAACTGTACAAATACGCATTATTTAGTAAAATCTTTCTCGTACAGAACAATATATCCATCTCTGTCTATACGTTTCTTAGATACATTTCGTTTAAATTTACGGATTCCTCCCTGTGATTTTGCAATCGCAGCATCTATCAGTTCTTTTACTGCGCCAACATTCATAGGAGAATCCTCTTTCTGGTTAATTCCAATCAGATTATACAGCGCAAGCATTCCCATCTGATCAATAGCATAACCATTCTCTTTTGTATAAACCCTTGCAAAATTGACAAGTTCATCATTGGTAAACACAGGAATATTGATCATTGAAGTAAACTTCTTTGCGAATTTCGGATATCTGGCAATCAGTTTTCGCATACCAATCTTCTCATCTTCCACGATTACTGTAAGTCCGTCTGTGTTAACTTCCATGGCTTTGTCAAGCATCTCTACTGTTTCCGGTGTCAGCTGATTTGCATTTTCGATCACAAGAAAGCCACCTGCCAGCTTTGAAAAAATCTTATAAATATTTTTTCCGTTGATCTGATCTGCAAAAACATATGCTACTTTTGACGCTTCCAGATTCAGTTCTTTACAGATTGCCGGAATCAGGCCTGAGATCAGTCTGGTCTTTCCGCATTCCTTACCGCCCATCACAATAATATTTCCAGTTTTAGAAGTCTTGTCTGCTGCAGCCATCTGTACATCATATAAAGTATCCACAAGCTGCTCTTTCATACCCGGAACCTTTACAAAATATGTAAATAACTGCTTCTCATCATCTGTAAGTTCTTTTTCTCTTGGTACGATATCCCTTGGATCTGCTCCATTTTCCGGCTGGATAGATTCTATAAAACGTTCCAGCTCCTCTTCTTCTGTCAGGGGTTGGGCTTCTTCCGTTCCCTCTGTATCATCTTCCGGATTCAGATCTGTATTCCCCATCGGTCCATGGAGAAATTCCTCTTCAGCTCTTCTGAGATCTTCTTCTGTAACCTCATCTTCTTCTTCAGCTTCTTCTATTTCCGGCTGCACCGGTATTTCCTTTTTCGGTTCTTCATCCGGCTTTGGATCAGCAACCTTTATATCTTTTATATCTCCGCTGAGGAAATCCGGTTCTTCCAGTTCCTCTGAAATATCATGGGCTTTTATTTCTTTATCATCAACATCAGTTTCTGAACTTTCTTCCTGTACTTCTTCTGTTTTTGACTCTTCTTCCTTCGGAATCTCAATTCCCTGCGCACTGGCAGCAGCAAGGATCGTATCCTCCAGATTCAACTCTTTCCCTTCCAGATCAAAAGAATCCATATTCAGTTTCGTCTCAGCAACTTCCTCAACTTTCGGCGGTTTGCTCAGTTCCATATTTTTCATGGATGCCGGAATATTTAATTCAGGCATCTTAATTGCAGCCATGGGTTCTGCCCCCGGTTTTTCAGGTTCTGCCTCCAATTCCGGAACATTTTCAGGTTCTTTCTGCGACGCATCACTCTTTATGATTTCTTCCGGAATCTCATCTTCCCTGGTGATACCGGCCTCGTTAACCATATCCATGGATTCTTCCGGAAACTCTTCTTTCTCTTCCTGAGTCTTACCTCCAAAGACATCCCTGATCCCCTTTGAAATCTTTTCCTGAATGCCTTCCATGCTGACCTGAACTTCCGGCTCATTGTTTTCTGTCGTTTCTTCCACTTCTTCAGCTTCAGGCTCTTCCTGCGCTTTTACTTCTGTTTCCGTTTTTTTCTTCTCCAGTTCTTTCGCCTGCTCTGGTGTAAGAAGTTTCGGAACAAACTGTTTCTCAAATTTTGCTTTCTCAGCACCTGTCAGCTCACCCATTCTCATTTTAAGATCATAGGCTTTCATAACATATTTGCCTTCACTGAACCAGAGAATGATTTCATTGCATAAATCCAGACATTTCTGTTTTTCTCCTGCTTTGTAATACAGGGCTGCCAGTTCATATGACCATTTCTCTGTAAATTCCTGTTCTTTATACTCTTCCAGGATTCTGATCTGCTCATTTAATGAAGAATTTTTTGCCCTTGCAATCTTGTACTGCAGAATATATTGTGTACTGTCATTCGAAGCCACCTGCTTATACTCTTCAAAAAATTCTTCTGCTTCATTGATATCATCCATTCGCAGAGAGATCTCAATCAGACGGTAAAGAATATTTTTTCCAATAGATGCCTTATGATATGCAAGAAGGAAAATCTCCTTACTGTCCTCATATCTTCCGTTTGCTGCATATATTTCACCGACAACACATAAGGTGCGGACATTTTTGACGCGTCTCCAGTCTATGCTGTCTACAATGTTCATGGCACCTTTATAATCTTTGTCCTGAACCAGCTTATTAATCTCTTCAAGTTTTATCCGAAATTCTTCTTTATCCAATGCATTCACCAACTTTCCATAATTACGCTCAGTGTATCATAAGCCCGTACCCTTGTCAAAAGATTGTTTCTTCTTACACAGGCTGTGATACTGTTCCCTGAACTACCTGAAATACCTTATTTATCTGAAACTGATGACTGATAAAATCATCCAGCCCTGTACATGTTATCAATGTCTGGATATCACTGATACTGTCCAGAAGATAATTCTGCCTGCTGCTGTCCAGCTCGGACAGAACATCATCCAAAAGCAGAACCGGTGTGTCTTTTATTTTTCTCTTTACTATATATATTTCTGATAATTTAAGTGAAAGTGCCGCTGTCCTCTGCTGTCCCTGAGAACCGTATTTCCTGATATCAATCCCATTTGCCATTACACACAGGTCATCTCTGTGTGGGCCTGCGGATGTCAGTCTCATCCTCATATCTCTTTCTCTGTTGGCACAAATGGTACTTTCCAGTTTCTCTGCTGTACAGTCCGGTTCATAAATAACGTTCAGTTCTTCCAATCCCCCTGTAAGATTACCATGTATTTTTCGAACCGTTTCATTTAGTTCTTTAATAAATTCACTGCGCTTGTCAATAATCTTCCGTCCATATTCAGCCATCTGTATATCCCAGATATCCAGTGTATCTTTAAGTGAAGGCTGAACACTGAGATCCTTCAGCAATTTATTTCTCTGATTTACAATATGGTTATATGAAGCCAGATCTGTAAGATATATTTTATCTAACTGGCACAGTTCCAGATCAAGAAATCTCCTTCTCTCACCCGGACCATTTTTTATAATATTCAGATCCTCAGGAGAAAAAAACACCAGATTAACTACTCCGAAAAGCTCACTGGCCTTCCGGATAGGAAGACCATTGATCGCAACGCCTTTTGCTTTATTCTTTTTAAGATGCATATCAATCCTGTAGGAAAGCTCATCTCTTTTTACCATCATCCTGATATGAGATTCATCCTTTCCAAACTGAATCATATCCTTATCTCTGCTTCCTTTATGCGATTTTGTAGTTCCGCAAAGATAAAGTGCCTCCAGGATATTGGTCTTTCCCTGAGCGTTATTGCCGTAAAATATATTCGTCCCCTGTGCCAGATCGAGTTCCAGAGAATCATAATTTCTGAAATTTTTTAACTGAACAGATTCAATATACATTTATTCACCTGATCACTTTAATTTCTTTTCCATCATAAGAAACGATGTCACCTTCATAAACCTTTCGGCCACGACGGTCATCTACCTCTCCGTTTACTTTTACCAGTCCGTCAGTGATCACATATTTCGCTTCAACCCCGTCCTGAACCATATCTGCAAGTTTCAGTAACTGTCCCAGTTTTATAAATTCATCTCTGATCTTAATTTCTTCCATTTTCATTTACTCCCTATCTTGCCTGATTCTGGTTGATATTTACAGGCAGAATCAAATATGTGTAATTTTCCTCGTCATCCCTGATAAAACATGGTGCTTTTGGATTTACGAGGTAGATACTGATTGTTTCATCATCGATTACTTTGAGTGCATCGATCAGAAATCTTGGATTAAAGCCAATAAGGATATCTTTGCCCTCTTTATCAATATCAATATTTTCATTCATGGAACCCATTGCAGAATCAATACGTAATTCCATAGAATTATCTGTAATTTCAATAATGATCGGTTTCTTTTCTCCCTCTCTTACCAACAGAGTGGCTCTGTCGATACAGTCCAGAAATTCTTTTTTATTAATTTTAATTTTGGTTTCGTAATCGCTGGAAAGCATCTGATCAATACGGAAATATTCTCCATCGATTAATCTGGAAACAACAATAGTCTGGTCAAACTCAAATAAAATATGATTTTTTGAGAAATAAATATTTACAATATCATCAATTTCACCGGATAAAATCTTACTGATCTCATTAAGTGTTTTGCCAGGTACCACCACTTTGCGGTCAGCATAATCTTTTTTCAGTTCCATACGTCTGATCGCAATACGATGTCCATCGAGAGATACTATTTTCAGGTAGTTATTTTTGATTTCAAAAAGTTCACCGGTCATCAGCTTATTGGTTTCATTGGAGGCAATTGAGAAAATAGTCTGTCTAATCATCTCTTTTAATGTGAATTGAGAGATAGTAAGACTTTCTTCTTTCTCAATCAGTGGGAGATATGCAAAATCTTCTCCGGATTTACCAGGTATCGTGAATTTTGCTTTCTCACAGGTAATGGTGGCAGTAAGTTTCTCATCTGTTTTAATAGTTACCATATTGTCTGGCAGTCGACGAATGATTTCATAGAAAATTTTTGCATCCAGTGCAATGATTCCTTTTTCTTCAATGGTTCCATCAACAATTGTTTCTATACCGAGTTCCATATCATTAGTAGTAAATTTGATCTGGTTTGTAGTAGCATCAATCAGAATACATTCCAGAATTGGCATTGTTGTTTTAGAGGGAACTGCTTTCAGTGAGATGTTTACACTTTTGAGCAAGTTGATTTTCTGGCAAATGATTTTCATAATGTGTATAACTTCCTTTCTTGGGTGATGTGGTTTTTTATAGATAAATATATAAAAGGAATCCGTCGTCGCCGCCGTAGGGGATGTGAATATGTGAAAAACTCCATTGAAGGTTGATTTTTCAAGGAGTTCAGATATGGATAACTTCGTGTAAAGGTGTGCTTAAAGTATGTGTATAACTTGTGTATAACCGAAGCGCCCAAAAAGCGGCGAAAAGTTATACACACTTATACACATTCAATCAACATCTTATACACATGTTATACAGTCAGTTATCCTCATCCCTGTGGATTAATTTTTTTCTTTAAAGTTTCAATGGTGTTTTTAAGGTTTTCATCGTTGTTGATTTCTTTTTCAATTTTGTCGATGCCGTGCATAATGGTAGTATGATCACGATTTCCAAGACATTTTCCGATAGATTTCAGCGGAGTTGAGATGATTTCTCTGCATAAATACATGGCAATCTGGCGGGGGGTTACAATTTTGGAGTTACGCTTATTTCCACAGAGGTCATCCACTGTAACATCAAAATGTTCAGCAACCATGGAAATAATATAATCCGGCGTGATGACTTTCTTTTCATCAGGGGAAATAATATCCTTTAACGCCTGTTCGGCAAGTTCAAGTGTAACTTCCTTTTTTTCAAGTTTGGCAAAAGCCATCACCTTGTTGATCGCGCCTTCCAGTTCGCGGATATTGGATTTAATATTGTTTGCAATGTATTTGATTACTTCCTCGTTAATATCATATCCATCCATTTCTTCCTTCTTATGAAGAATTGCCATTCGGGTTTCGTAATCCGGCAGTGTGATATCTGCGATCAGGCCCCATTCAAATCGTGAACGGAAACGTTCTTCCAGGATTTCCATATCTTTTGGAGGTTTATCTGACGAAATAATAATCTGTTTTTTGGCACTGTGCAGGCTGTTAAAGGTATGGAAAAATTCTTCCTGTGTAGATTCCTTTCCTATAATAAACTGAATATCATCGACAAGAAGAACATCAATGTTTCTGTATTTTTCACGAAACTTGGTCATTGCCGAGTTATTTCCATTACGGATTGTTTCGATCAGTTCGTTGGTAAACTCTTCACTGGTAACGTAAAGTACTTTGCTGTTTTCATCATGATCAATAATGAAATGAGCAATAGAATGCATCAGATGAGTTTTTCCCAGACCTGCACCGCCATAGATAAAGAGTGGATTGTAGGTATCACCCGGGGATTCGGCAACTGCAAGAGCTGCTGCCTGGGCAAATTTATTATTGCTTCCGACTACAAAGGTATCAAAAGTGTATTTTGGATTCAAATGAGCTTCCTCGCAGCGTGCGTCCTGAGACTGCGCTTTTGGAGAAACTTCCTCTTTTTTCGGAACATCTTCCGGCAATATGAAATTGATGTCACAGTTTTCCATTCCGGTAACTTCACTGATCGTTACCTGAAGTGGAAGTTTATATTTTTTACTTATATAATTGAGACCTACCTGCTCTGAAGGCACGATAATAGTGACAACATTGTCAACTACTTCGTAAACAGTAAGTGGTTTTAGCCAGGTATTAAAAGAAACGTCGGACAGATCATGTTCTGTCTTGACGATTTGCAGGATTTCGTCCCATTTTTCCACAACTTTGTTCATTTTCTGGTTCTCCCGGTTCGTATTACTTCTATATTAAATGTGTATTGATAATATTGAGTTTTCCACAAACTCTGACCGTATTCTTAAAAAAGACATAAATATCCTTATATATATTATAATAAAATGCCTGTTTTCGCAATGTATATTTGAGGGAAATGTGGAAAAAAGTTATCCCCACTTTTTATGTGGATTAGTGTGGATAACAGTGGAAAAGCCAATTCCGGTTACCATAATGTGACGTTATTCTTTTAAAAACGATAAAAAATGGGGATAATTTTATGCACAGTAAGAAAAGTAGAAATAAAAGCATTTTTTTGAAGATATGTGTAAAATAGACAGGAGAAAGTGGAAAGATATATAGGTATTCCACAAGTTATCCACAAGTTATCCACAAAATGTGGATAATATTACGTAAACCAATTATGTAATCCACAATGGCATAAAAAACCATTTAAATCTTTGTGTAAATAATACTTGACGAATCCACCCTTTATGAATATAATTGAAATGATGTTCTAATAAGTAAAGTTGGCGGGCAGGAGAGTTGTAGAATCCGGTGTCTGTCATACTTAAAAAGTTACAAAATTTAACATGGATAATAGATAAAGGAGGTGCTTTACCTATGAAAATGACATTTCAGCCAAAAAAGAGATCCAGAGCAAAAGTTCATGGTTTCAGAGCTCGTATGAGCACAAAGGGTGGTCGTAAAGTATTAGCTGCCAGAAGATTAAAAGGAAGAAAGCATTTATCAGCCTAAGAATAAGACCGCAATTATGTGGTCTTTTCTTCTCTTAAAAAAGAGATCAGGAAAGGGGATTCTATGCAAAGATCAGAGTCCTTAAAAAAAAATCAAGATTTTCAAAAAGTATACAGAAATGGAACATCAAAAGGTAATCGGTATCTGGTGATGTACGTACTGAAAAATCAGTACATGAAGAATCGTCTGGGAATATCAGTAAGTAAAAAAGTAGGGAATAGTGTGGTTCGCCACAGACTCACCAGATTGATAAGAGAGAGTTATCGGTTGAATGAAGCGGAATTTGAAAACAGTTTGGACATTGTAGTAGTTGCACGCCCACAGGCAAAGGACAGAACCTATCAAGAGATAGAGAGTGCGCTGATGCATCTGGCGGGAAAGCACTGCATAGCAGGTAAGAACAATGATAAAGAAGTTTCTGATCAGAATAATTAAACTCTATCAAAAGTATATATCACCGATGAAGAGAACAAAATGTCCTTATATTCCCACATGTTCTCAATATGGTTTAGAAGCAATCGAAAAATATGGTGCATTAAAGGGTGGTCTTCTTGCGGTATGGAGGATACTTCGCTGTAATCCTTTTTCCCACGGAGGCTATGACCCTGTACCGTAAAGACAGGAATGTACTTGAAAATTGAATATTGATCGATCGAAGGAACCTCCTGTCATTTATGGATTCTAGGAGGAAATGAACTTGGAAATGATTTTAGCGACAAAGAGCAGCACTCCTATCATTGGTCAGCTTGCGACCGTTATGGGATGGATCATGGATGGTATTTACAGATTGCTGAATATCTTTGGAATTCAGAATATCGGTCTTTGTATTGTCATCTTCAGTATCCTTATTTATGCTCTTATGACCCCACTGCAGATCAAACAGCAGAAATTCTCTAAGCTGAGTGCAATCATGCAGCCGGAACTTCAGAAAATTCAAAAGAAGTACAAGGGAAAAAACAACGATACTGCTGCAATGCAGAAAATGCAGGAGGAAACACAGGCTGTATATCAGAAATACGGCGTATCTCCTACAGGAAGCTGTGTACAGCTTGCAATCCAGTTCCCTATTTTGATGGCCTTATATCAGGTAATTTATAAAATTCCGGCATATGTAGGAAGTGTAAGGGATATCCTTGCATCTGCAGTTACCAGTATTACAGGTGTAAACGGATATACAGATATCCTTCAGCAGTTTATCACAGATAATAAGATGACAAGAGTTCAGCTTATTATGGATGGAAGTAAAGCTACAAGTAATTCAGTCACAGACTTTTTGTATGCATTATCACCTTCCCAGTGGAAAACACTTGCTGAGACAAGCCAGTTTGCAGGATTTACTGATACGCTGAACAGCACTGCAAAAGAGATTTCACATGTGCAGAATTTCTTTGGTCTGAATATCGCTGATCAGCCACTGACTTATATTAAAGCAGCTTTTGTAGGTGGATCTGCTCTTCTTGCTATCGTTGCGATTCTTATCCCGATTCTTGCGTGGGCTACACAGATGATCAACTTAAAACTGATGCCTCAGGCAGCACAGCAGAGCGGCGATTCACAGCAGGATGCAATGATGAACTCCATGAAGACAATGAATATGGTAATGCCGTTGATGTCAGCAGTATTCTGTTTCACATTCCCTGTAGGTCTTGGTATTTACTGGGTAGCAAGTGCTGCAGTAAGAAGTGTGCAGCAGGTTGTTATCAATAAAAAGATGGATAAGATCCAGATTGAAGACCTGATCAGTGAGAATATGAAGAAGATGGAAAAGAAGCGTGAGAAAGCGGGACTTCCACCTCAGAAGATTACAAATCAGGCCCATCAGAGCGCCAAGAATATCAATAAGATTGAAAAAGGCAGCAGCAATACAAATGTTGAGACAAGAGCCAAGAAGGTTGAAGAAGCTTACAAAGACGCTGCGAATGCAAAACCTGGCAGCATTACTGCAAAGGCCAATCTGGTAAAAGCATTTGATGAGCGTAATAAGAAGAAGTAGTCAGGAACGGAGGGGTTGGCATGGAGGATTATATCCAGTTTTCAGCGAAAACAAAGAGTGAAGCAATTACAAAAGCATGTATCGAGCTTGGCGTATCCAGTGACCAGCTTGAGATTCAGGTAATAAGTGAAGGCAGCAACGGATTTTTCGGAATCGGAAGCAAGCCTGCAGTAATTAAGGTTCGTAAGATTGAGCCGGTTTCTGAGGAAGAAGAAATGAAGGAGATCGTAGAGACAGTGAAACTCGATTCCTTCAAAGAGGAAGCCCCAGTTCAGGAAGAAAAGAAAACGGAAGCTATAAAACCGGTAAAGAAAGAAATCAAAGAGCCGAAAGCTGTTTCTGAGAAACCAAGACAGCCAAAACCTGTAAAGGAAAGGGCTGCAAAAGAAAAACAGCCGAGAGAATTCAGAGAGCCAAAAGAGAAACAAGTCAGAGAAAAGACGGCTAAACCGGTAAAACCGGCAAAGCCTGTTGAGATCCTTACAGATCCGGAAGAGATTAAAGAAGTAGAAAACAGAGCAAAGGTATTCCTTCGTGATGTATTTGCGTCCATGAATCTTGGAGAAGTAGAGATTACATCTGAATATAACACAACGGACGGAAGTCTGGAAGTTGACTTTGAAGGCGAAGATATGGGAATCCTTATCGGCAAGAGAGGCCAGACTCTGGATTCTCTTCAGTATCTGACGAGTCTTGTGGTAAATAAAGGTAAATCAAATTACATTCGTGTAAAACTTGATACAGAAGATTACCGCAAGCGCCGTAAAGAAACTCTTGAGAACCTTGCAAGAGGTATTGCTTATAAAGTAAGAAAAACCCGCAAGCCGGTTATTCTTGAGCCAATGAATCCTTATGAGAGAAGAATTATCCATTCTGCTCTTCAGGGAAATAAATTCGTTGAGACAGTCAGTGAGGGTGAAGAGCCTTACCGTCATGTAGTGGTAAAATTAAAAAGAAATTAATAATATGACTGCTTCATTGCAGATATGAAAAAAGAATGTTATTCTAGGTGAAAGCGTGAATAGCACGTAACTTTGCGTGTGTACTTTTGCCTGGAGTAACATTTTTATTTTACGGAAAGTCTTGTATATATACCAGAGAGATTACACACTTGCAGAAAAAAATAACAGTAGTCAGTGTGATTTTCCTGTTATGTATATAAGATGACAGAATTATTGTAACAGTCTACTGTTCCGCAGGGGCGGAACTATTATAGAACAGGCAAGTGAGGAGAAAAAAATGGAAACAACAATCGCAGCAATTTCCACAGCCATGAGTGCGTCCGGAATCGGAATCATCCGTATCAGCGGCGAGAATGCCATGGATGTGATTTCCCGTATCTACAGATCAAAAGGCGGGAAGAAAAAAATAAAAGAAGTTCCGACTCATACCATTCATTATGGATATATTTATGATGGAGAGGAACTGATTGATGAGGTTCTGGTAATGATCATGCATGCACCGAGGACTTTTACAGGAGAAGATACAGTAGAAATAGACTGTCATGGTGGTGTATATGCTATGCAGAGGGTTTTGGATACAGTGCTGAAAAATGGTGCCGAAATTGCAGAACCAGGAGAATTTACCAAACGTGCCTTCCTGAACGGACGGATGGATCTATCCCAGGCAGAGGCTGTTATGGATGTTATACAGGCGAAAAATGAATATGCGCTTCGCAGTTCCATGGATCAGTTAAGAGGTTCTGTGCAGAAAGCAATCCGAGATATCAGAGAAAAGCTGATTTATCACATTGCATATATAGAATCGGCACTGGATGATCCGGAACATATCAGTCTGGATGGATATCCCCAGGAACTTCTGGAAGTTGTGGATAATGAACAGAAAGAAGTGAAGCGCCTGTTGAAAACTTCTTCTGACGGAAAGATGATCCAGGAGGGAATCCAGACAGTTATCCTTGGAAAACCAAATGCCGGAAAATCCTCACTGTTAAATCTTCTGATCGGAGAAAACCGGGCTATTGTGACAGATATTGCAGGAACGACCAGAGACATTCTGGAGGAATATATCACACTTCATGGAATATCTCTGAAGATTATTGATACAGCCGGAATCCGGGAAACAAAGGATATTGTGGAAAAAATAGGGGTAGACAGAGCCAGAGAAATGGCACAGAAAGCAGATCTGATTCTTTATGTAGTGGATTCTTCTGTTCCGCTTGACGAAAATGATGAAGAAATCATGGAAATGCTTACTGGAAAAAAGGCGATTATCCTGTATAATAAAACTGATCTTCAGCCGGAAATCCAGCCGGAAATCCTGAAAGAAAAAACAGGACATCCTGTAATTCCGATTTCTGCAAAAGAAGAAAAAGGCATTACAGAACTGGAAGAACAGATTAAAGATATGTTTTTTGGAGGAGAGATTTTCTTTAATGATGAGGTATATATTACAAATGCCCGTCATAAAGCAGCATTGGAAGAGGCTGACAGAAGCCTTGATCTGGTCAGAAACAGTATCGAAAGGGGAATGCCGGAAGATTTCTTTTCTATAGATCTTATGAATGCATATGAAAATCTGGGTAAAATCCTCGGAGAGTCTGTTGGTGAAGATCTGGTAAATGAGATATTCAGCAAGTTTTGCATGGGTAAATAAAAATCAAAAAATCGCCTTCGGCGATTTTTGAAAGAATAGAATGAGCAGTTGTAAAATAAAAGGAGACAAAATGAGAACGTTAGTAGAAGATTATGATATTGTTGTAGTCGGTGCCGGTCATGCCGGATGTGAAGCAGCACTTGCGGGCGCGCGCCTGGGCCTGAATACAGTGATGTTTACTGTAAGTGTAGACAGTATCGCATTAATGCCATGTAACCCGAACGTAGGTGGCAGTTCCAAAGGCCATCTGGTAAGAGAGCTTGATGCCCTGGGCGGTGAAATGGGAAAAAATATTGACAAGACCTTTATCCAGTCCAAAATGCTTAACTGTTCCAAAGGACCTGCAGTGCACTCCTTACGTGCGCAGGCTGACAAACAGGCATACAGCAATGAAATGAGAAAAACGCTTGAAAATACACCTAATCTGACTATTAAACAGGGAGAAGTAACAAAACTTCTGGTCGAGGACGGAAAGATTACAGGGGTAAAAACATATTCCGGTGCAACTTATAACTGTAAAGCAGTGGTCCTCTGTACAGGAACTTATTTAAAAGCAAGATGTATTTACGGTGATGTAAGTAATTATACAGGACCAAACGGACTGCAGGCAGCCAACTACCTGACTGATTCTCTGAAAGAGCTGGGAATTGAAATGTTCCGTTTTAAAACAGGAACACCTGCCCGTATTGCCGGAAATACAATTGACTACAGTAAAATGGAGGAACAGTTTGGAGATGAGAGAGTTGTACCATTTTCATTCTCAACTAATCCGGAAGATGTTCAGATAGAGCAGAAATCCTGCTGGCTGACATATACAAATGAGAAAACTCATGAGATCATTCGTGCAAACCTTGACCGTTCTCCATTGTATTCCGGTATGATCGAAGGAACCGGTCCGCGTTATTGCCCGTCAATTGAAGATAAAGTAGTCCGTTTTGCAGATAAGAACCGTCATCAGGTATTTATTGAGCCGGAAGGTCTCTATACAAATGAGATGTATATTGGTGGAATGTCCAGTTCTCTGCCGGAAGATGTGCAGGAAGAAATGTATCATTCCGTACCGGGACTGGAACATGCAAAAATCGTAAAAAATGCATATGCCATCGAATATGACTGTATTAATCCACGTCAGTTATATCCTACACTGGAATTTAAGAAAATCAAAGGACTGTTCAGCGGCGGTCAGTTTAACGGAAGCTCAGGGTATGAAGAAGCAGCGGCGCAGGGACTGATCGCAGGAATTAATGCTGCTCTGGAAGTTAAAGGTCAGGAACAGCTGATTCTTGACCGTTCTGAGGCTTATATTGGTGTTCTTATTGATGATCTGGTAACAAAAGAAAACCATGAGCCATACAGAATGATGACCAGCAGAGCGGAGTACAGATTACTTCTCCGACAGGATAATGCGGATCTGAGACTTCGTAAAAAGGGATATCAGGCAGGGCTCATCAGTGAAGAGGATTATCAGAAAATCCTTACGAAAGAAGAACAGATAAAAACAGAGATCAGCAGAGTAGAACATACAAATATCGGAGCAAACAAAGAGGTTCAGACCCTTCTGGAAAGCTATAACAGCACACCGCTGAAATCCGGAACCACTCTGGCAGAACTGATCCGCCGTCCGGAACTTTCTTATGAAGCAATCAAGCCACTTGATAAAGAACGTCCGGAGCTGCCATGGGATGTACAGGAACAGGTTGACATTAACATCAAGTATGATGGATATATCCGCAGACAGTTAAAACAGGTAGAACAGTTTAAGAAACTGGAAGCAAAGAAAATCCCGACAGATCTTGATTATGAGAAAGTTGGAAGCCTGAGAATCGAAGCACGTCAGAAACTGGAAGCATACAGACCGATTTCAATCGGACAGGCTTCCCGAATTTCAGGAGTTTCTCCTGCTGATATATCAGTTTTACTGGTGTATCTTTCCAGTACGAAATAATTAATATAATACGCTTTAATGTGCTTATAAAAACAAGAAATTGGCAAAAAATATTAAAATAGTACATAAAAGAGTAAAATAACGGACTATAAATAACAGATAAAATCATAAAAGCACATAAAACAACCCTGTAAAATATACAAAAATAATAAATAAAGGTAGAAAAAGGAGAATAATACATGCCGTATAATCTGACGACATTGGAAAATGGATGCAGAGAACTGGGTATAGAGCTGAGCCAGAAGCAGAAAAATCAGTTTATCCAGTTTTATGAATTTCTGGTAGAAAAAAATAAGGTTATGAATCTGACAGGTATTACTGAGTTTGAGGAAGTACTTACAAAGCACTTTCTTGACAGTCTTGCCTGTGTAAAAGCCATTGATATGACAAAAGTAAAAACAATTATGGACATCGGTACAGGTGCCGGATTTCCAGGTGTGCCTTTGAAAATTGCTTTTCCACATCTGGAGGCATGTCTGCTGGATTCTCTGAAAAAGAGGGTAAACTTCCTTGAGGAAAGTTTTGAGCTTCTTGGATTAGAAGGGATTAAGGCGATTCATGGAAGAGCAGAAGAGTATGCAAAAAATAAAGAGTATCGTGAGAAATATGATCTCTGTGTATCCAGGGCAGTATCAAACCTTGCAACTCTGTCAGAATATTGTCTTCCTTATGTAAAGACAGGAGGAACTTTCATTTCCTATAAATCAGGAACTGTACAGGAAGAGGCAGAAGAAGCAGAGAAAGCAATCAATATCCTCGGTGGTCAGGTGAAAGACATCACATACTTTAAATTGCCGGACTCCGAGATTGACCGATCCCTTGTCATTATAAATAAGAAAAAATCTACACCTGGAAAGTATCCGCGTAAAGCAGGAACACCATTAAAAGAACCATTGTCATAATAAATCTATGTATAGTTGTCTCATGAAATCTTCTGGCAAAAAATGCCGAGATTTCGGGACAGCTATTTTTTTCAAACAAACATCACAGAATAATCACACTTTTATCCTAATTTCATCACAACTTCATCATAAACTATTTTTATAGAGATGTCCTCGGGTTCCCCCATTCTCTGTTTCACCTGGGGACATTTTCTATATTTTATTTTGGCAAAAATTAAGAGGAGGAGAACACATTGATTGAAGTAAACAATCTGGTTAAACGATATGGTAACCATACGGCAGTTGACCACCTTTCCTTTAAAATAGAGAAAGGCAAAATCTATGGATTTCTGGGACCAAACGGTGCAGGAAAATCCACTACAATGAATATGATAACCGGATACATCGCATCCACCGAAGGAACCGTCAAAATTGACGGACACGATATCCTCGAAGAACCGGAAGCGGCAAAGAAATGTATCGGTTATCTGCCTGAACAGCCGCCGGTCTATTTTGATATGACTGTCCTGGAATACATGAAATTTGTGGCAGATCTCAAGAAAATCCCAAAAGATAAAAAAGCAAACATGATCGAAGAAGTCATGGATATGGTAAAGATTTCAGACATGAGAAACCGTCTGATAAAGAACCTGTCAAAAGGTTACAGACAGAGAGTTGGTCTTGCTGAGGCGATTATGGGGTATCCGGAGGTGATCATCCTGGATGAGCCGACAGTAGGTCTTGACCCTAAACAGATTATTGAAATCCGAACCTTAATTAAAGAATTAAAAAAGAAACATACCGTTATTCTCAGCTCGCATATACTTTCTGAAGTAAGCGCGGTATGCGATTACGTGCTGATCATTTCTCATGGAAAACTGGTAGCAAGCGATACTCCTGAGAATCTTGGAAAACTTGCAGAGGGATCCAATACTCTGGAGATGCTTATTAAAGGTGAAAAAACACAGATCAGGCAGGCTCTCGAGGGAATCGAGGGAGTCAACAGCGTAACAATGGAAAAAGATGAGAAACAGAATCTCTGGAGTGTGAAAGTTTCAACAGAGGAGCAGAATGACATTCGGGAAAAAGTATTCTACAAAATGTCGGAGATTAACAGCCCAATCTATGAGATGAAGTCCAGGAAAGTATCACTGGAGGAAATCTTCCTTGAACTTACTGCATCCGATAAACCAATATCTGCAGACGAAGTCCCAAATACACCTGAAGATAAAGATACTGATGCCGGTAGATCAAACGAGACAAACGTAAAACAGACATCAGCAGAAATACCGGAAGAACAGAATAATGATAAAGGGGGAGAGAAATAACCATGACAGCTATATATAAAAGAGAGCTGAAAAGTTACCTGACATCCATGGTAGGATATTTATTTATCTTTTTCATTCTTGTACTGACAGGTATTTATTTTTCAGCATATCAGCTTTCAGCAGCATATCCGAAATTTGAATACACCTTAAGTGCAATTACCTTTGCATTCCTGATCGGAGTACCGATTTTGACTATGCGTGTACTTGCAGAGGAAAGAAAACAGAAAACAGATCAGCTGCTTCTGACAGCACCGGTTTCTGTGAGCGGTATTGTAATAGGTAAATATCTTGCACTGGTAACTGTATTTGCTGTTCCGATGGCAGTTATGTGTACTTATCCGCTGATTATGTCCAGGTTTGGCACAGTAGAGTTTGCATCTGCATATACAGCAGTCCTGGGATTCTTTCTCCTGGGATGTGCAAATATTGCAATCGGTGTATTTATGTCAGCATTAACTGAGAGCCAGGTAATTGCAGCGGTACTCACATTTGTTTTCTTATTTGCATTTTATATGATGAATGGTATTTCTTCCTTCTTCTCTCAGACATCTATGTCGACATGCGTGACATTTGGGTTATTGATCTTGGCAGCAGCCATCATTATCTATACCATGATCAAGAATATTCTGATCTCAGCAGCGATCGGTGTGATCGGAGAAGTGGCACTGATTATTATTTATGTAGTAAAATCCAGTATTTTTGAGGGCGGTATTCAGAAAGTCCTGGATGTGTTTAATCTGAGCGGACACTTTGATAATTTTACAAGTAACATCTTTGATATAAAAGGAATTGTATATTTTCTTTCTGTGATCGCAGTATGCCTGTTCCTTACAACACAGTCTATTTTGAAGAGACGCTGGAATTAGTGGGGAGGTGAAAGAAAATGAAACTGAAAGAAAAGATGAAAAATAATAAGCATAAAAAATTTGACAAAAAGAAACTGATTGGCACCATCAGTAAGAAGCATATCAAAAATGGCTCTTACACAATGGCTATGTCAGTGATATTTATTGCAGTAGTTGTAGTGCTCAACATGATCGTAAATGCGATTCCGTCCAAATATTCAGAAATTGATATCAGCAGCCAGAAACTCTACAGTATTGGTGATGATACAAAAGCAATGCTGAAAGATCTGGACAAGGACGTAACAATTTATCAGATTGCACAGAGCGGTTCTGAAGATGAGAATATTACCAATCTGCTTAAGAAATATGAAGATGAATCCAAGCATATTAAAGTAGAGCAGAAGGATCCTGTAGTAAATCCTAAATTTGTAACAGAATATACAAGTGATGATCTTTCTGCAAACAGTCTGATCGTTGTATGCGGCGACAGAAATAAAGTCATTGATTACAACAATATCTATGAGAGCACAATTGATTATCAGACCTACAGCTCTCAGACTACCGGTTTCGACGGTGAAGGTCAGATCACAAGTGCGATCGGATATGTAACATCCGAAGATCTCCCGATCCTTTATACACTCGAGGGACATGGTGAGAAGGAGATGGATTCTACTATCAAAGAAGACATCGAGAAGGCAAACATGGATATTCAGTCTCTGAATCTTCTTACAGAGGGAAGTGTTCCGGATGATGCAGACTGCCTGTTCATTGATTCTCCATCCACAGATATTTCAGAAGATGAAAAGACTGCTATTATTGATTATCTTGAAAATGGCGGAAAGGCGATGATTTTCTCTGATTATACAACAGAAGACCTGCCAAACTTTGATGCAGTTCTGGAAAACTATGGTGTTCAGAGAGAAGCTGGAATCGTATTTGAAGGTGATAATCAGCATTATGCAATGCAGATGCCATATTATCTGGTTCCGACTATAAACAGCACAGATGCAAGCTCTGAGACTGTTTCCGGAGGATATCATGTACTTGTACCATATGCACAGGGAATCAAAAAAATGGATGATGTAAGAGATACCGTAACGATCAACAGTATCCTCACCACATCAGACCAGGCATATTCCAAGACAGATCTGAACAGTGATACTCTGGAGAAAGAAGACGGAGACGAAGCTGGCCCATTTGATCTGGGAGTAAGCATCACAGAGACTCTGGATGATGACAAAGAAACGCAGATCGTATACTATTCAACTTCCAATCTGATGGAATCACAGGTAAATCAGATGGTATCCGGCGGAAATGAGAAGCTGATCATCGAATCCCTGAAGTGGATGACAGACACAGAAGACAGTGCAACCGTATCTATCCCATCCAAGAGCCTGTCTGTATCGTATCTGACACTTACAGACTATGATGCTGCATTCTGGAAGATCTGCACCATCGGTCTGATTCCTGGATTCTTCCTTGTTGTAGGGTTTGCAGTCTGGATGAAGAGGAGAAAAGCTTAAATGAAGAATAAAACTGTAAAAATGGTTCTTGCAGTTGTAGTTCTTGGTGTCTGCTGCGGGGCTTACGCAGGTGTAAAAACCTACGTAGCCCATCAGGAGCAGAAAGAATCCGAAGAAGATTCTGAAGAAAGCACAACTGTATTTACTGCATCAACAGATAACATTAAATCTCTGGATTTTATGGTTGATGATACAGAGACAACATTTGAAAAAGATGATGACAGCTGGGTAAAGAAAGACGAAACAGATTTTCCGGTAAATCAGACTACTCTGGACAGTGCAGCATCTGCTATTGCATCTGTCGATTCGGACAGAGTTCTGGAGGACGTAGATGATCTTTCAGAATATGGTCTGGACTCTCCGTCAAACACGATTAAGATTGTAACAAAATCTGATGAGGAAGATGGCGATGACATAACAACTACACTGTATGTGGGAGATGAAAATTCCTCCACCAGTCAGTATTATGTAAGAAAAGATGATGATGAGAAGACAGTATACCTGATAGATTCTTCCTGCGTAGAGCCGTTTGCCAAATCATTGAATGATTATGCGCAGATGGAAGATTTCCCTGCAATTTCCAATACAGATACCATTACAAAAATTTCTGTAGACGGCGATAATTCCTATGAATTATCAAAAGACGAAGATACAAGTACCTGGTCAGTAAAAGGCAGCGAGGATGAAGAAAAAGCAGACTCAGCTACCGTAAGTTCTTTGGTATCTTCATTCGGAAGCATGGCATATAGTTCACTTGCAGATTATAAATGCGACGACAAGAGCAAATATGGTCTGGATAAACCATATGCAACAATCACAGTAGATTATCAGGAAGAAGTTGCTGATGATGACACACAAGATGATACGACAGCTTCCGGTGAGGCGGCAGATGAAGATGCTTCATCTGTGGAAGAAAACAGTGACGATGCTGAACAGGATACAGAATCAGACGAAAGTGTAAGTGAAACTACGGATGAAACATCAGAAAACTCAGACAGTGCATCAGACAATGAGGATTCTTCGGAAGAAGAAACTAAGATGGCAGATAAGCAGCTTACAATTCTTGTTGGAAATGAAACAGATGACAGCAGCAGATATGTCATGGTAAATGACAGCAATGAAGTCTATACGATGTCAACGGATACTCTGTCCGCGCTCACTGATAAATCAGAAGAAGACTTCTGGGATATGACAGTAAGTTATGTATCTTTAAACAGCCTCGGAAGCCTCAAAGTAAATTATCAGGGCAGTGATTATAAAGTAAATGTTTCACGTGAAACATCCACAGATGATGATGGAAACGATACAGAAACAGTTACCTATAAACTGAATGGTTCTGATCTGGATGAAACAACATTTACAACATTCTACAATAAACTGATCAACATGACGGCTCAGAAACGTCTGACAGATAAATATGAACCTGACGGTGATGCAGAACTGACAGCTATATTTACAGAAGAAGACGGTGATACACAGGAAGTTGCATACTATAGCTACGATACAAACTATTATGCAGCAGTGGTGGATAATAAAGTATATCTCGTAAATAAGATGAATGTAAAAGAACTGTTTACAGCATTTGAATCAGTTGCCGGAACAGAAGAAGATAATTCAGGTGAGACGGATTCAGAAGAAGCAACGACAGATGATACTAAATCAGATTTAACAGATACGTCAAGTGAGAGCATAGAAGAGTAAAAGAATCTATAAAAAAGTGGAGCAGGCATATAGAATTTTTTCCATATGTCTGCTCCGCTTTTTGTTGTATTAGAGCGTGTTTGAAAAATTATTCCCACAATCTATCCGCCCCACTTTG
>ENA-OVFU01000706-OVFU01000706.1-human-gut-metagenome-genome-assembly--contig:-NODE-706-length-21214-cov-3.305024_pt1 | contig 21214 bp, 13 predicted proteins | sample MGYA00237764_ERZ505407 | MGnify/ENA primary metagenome ERZ505407 (study PRJEB26158, sample SAMN06016366) | human gut metagenome | biome: human gut; feature: ankylosing spondylitis patient; material...
CCGCAATTGCATCACCGTGGTCGCCGATCTCGTGGAGCACGATGTCATCAACGTGACGCCGGGCAAGGACCCGGCCACGGTCGAACGGTTCTCGCGTGATTTCATGGACCACAACGGGGTCCCGGAATATGTGCGTCTGGTCGCCTGCGACATGAGCCTGGGCTTCCGGAAGGGCATCCGTGAGCATCTGCCCCATGCGCGGCGGATCGTCGACAGGTTCCACGTGGCCAGGCACGCCAACGAGGCCGTCGACAAGGCCGGGAAGACGGAAGGCCGCTCCAACCCGCTGCTCAAACGGACCAAGTACCTGTGGCTGCGCAACGAGGAAAGCCTGACCGAACTGCAGGTGGAGACCAAGCGCAACCTGACGAGGCAACGGTTGAAGACCGGCCGCGCCTGCCGGATGCGCGAGGTCCTGCAGGACATCTACACGGACAGCCGCACCCCGTCCGAGGCATGGGTGCGCCTGCATCGCCTGTGCTCGTGGATGATGCACTCGAGGCTCGAGCCCATGAAGGACTTCGCCCGCATGATCCGACGCCACTTCGCCGAGATCGTCGCCTACTTCGAGCACCCGTACACCAACGCCGTGCTCGAGGGCGCCGACAGCGTCATCCAGAACGTCAAACGACGGGCGAGAGGCTTCCGCAACATGGACTACTTCGCCACCATGATCTACCTGACCTGCGGCAGACTCGACCTCAAAGCCGTCACCACCACTTGACCATCACCCACCACAAACAGCGAATAGCCAAAAAAATGACGCATGTGCTGTTATACATTAAAACGCACAGAAAATCACACATATACTGTGCGATTTTCTGTGCGTTGCAGTGAGCAGCTACTCAGTTATGCGCGGCGCTTGCGCCAGATGGACAGCGCAATGCCGGCAGCGGCGAGCAGCACCATGGCACCGCTCACGCCATATACGGCGGCACCGGTGGCCGGCAACTTGCCGTCAGACTTGGTGTCATCGGTCTTGTTGTCGGTCTTGTCGCCTGCGTTATCGCCCTTGTTGTCACCATCGCCGGTATCCGGCTTGGTGGGCGTTTCCGCCTTCTGCAATGCTGCGATGGCGGCGCTCAGATCAGCGGCGGCCTTGTCAACCACAGCCTGGTCGGAGGAAGCGAGCGCAGCCTTGGCGACCTGCAGTGCCTTGGCGAGCGCAGCCCAGGAATCAGCCGTGTAATCGGATTCCTTGAGCGCTTCGGCAGCGGCGATCTGCTTGTTGAGCTCAGCCAAATCGACCTTGCCCTGTTCAATGCCGTCAACCGTAGTATCGGATGGATTGACCAAACCATCGGTGTAGCCGTCGTAAGCAACCGCAACAGTGCCAGAGACGCTGACCGGGAGGGTCACAGTGGCCTTGCCTTCGGCGTCGAGCTTCACGGTCTTGGACCAGTCGCCAGCAGAGAACTTCACCGAACCGGCGAGCGTGCCCTTATCGGCGGCGGTCACCGTGGCGGTGAGCTCGCGGGTGCCGGCGTTGTACACGGCCTTGGTGGTGGAGTCAACAGCCTCGATGTGCGTCGGGTTGGCAGCGGTCCAGGACTTCGTCACCTTGAGCACAGACTCAGGCACGTTCACGAACGCACCGTGACGCACCTTGTCCGGCAGACCGCCGTTAGCACCCTGAGTGATGTAGCCCTGAGCGCCCGGCTCGGCTTTGACCGGCTTCTTTTCGTTGTTGAAGTCCGGGTAACGCTTGGTCATCGGGTTGTCCCACGTGGTCTTGGAAAGCTCGGCACCCGTGGTCATAAATGCACGGTAGGCGAAGTTGTCGGACAGCAGAATGTAGCCGTCGTCGTCCTTCGTGTTGAGTTCGTCATCCTTGTTGAGCTTGATGGTCTCTGGTCCTTCGAACGGCAGCAACGCCTGCTCGAGCAGCTGCCAACCGGTGTTCGGGTCCTGACCCGGAGATGCCTCGGTGGTCGGTGCAGTCAGCACCTTGGAACGCTCAAGGAAGATGCTCTTACCAGTGGTGATGTAATCGCCAGCGGCACCGCCCTGCTCATTCTTGGTGAATCGGTAGTAGTAGCCACCGATCTTACGCACGGTGGAATCAATGCGCGAGTAGCCGGTGTCCTGCCACATCTGCGGCTCGGTGAAGTTCACGAAGTCGCGGGTGATGGCGTAACGCACCTGAGCATAGGAGCTATTGCCGGTTTTGTCGTTCTTGACCGGAGTGGTACGGGTGTCATCAGTGAACATGCGGGAAGAGAAGAACACCACGTAAGCGTTCAGGTCATCATCCCAGTAAGCTTCCGGCGCCCAGGTCATACCGGCGTTCGGCGTGTTGATGGTGATGCCGCCGTTGCCGTCGCCGTTGGTACGGGTCCAGTTCATCATATCGGTGGACTCGTAGACCTCAACTTTCCGAGAACCGTTAACCTGGTTCTGGCTCCAGCCCATTGACGAGACCTTGAGATCAGTGGCAATCAGGTAGTACTTGTCGCCTTCGTGGGAACGCAGCACGAACATGTCACGCAAGCCACCCGTGTCTGCATCATTGGTAAGTACCGCCTGGCCATTGTTGCGAGTCTTAAACGTGAAGAAATCGTTCTTCTCAGTGGAAGCCACCCAGGCCTTTTCTCCACCGTTGCTGTCGCTCTCAAAAGTGACGGCCGCATAGCCGGTGTCAGGCGCGATGCGGGTCTTCTCCTTGACAGTGACCTCGATGGTCTTGGTGACCTTCTCACCGCCGTTGTAGGAAGCGGTGGCGGTCAGCGTAACCGGCTTGGAATCACCGTCGCCGTAGGCCGGACGATTGATGATGCCAGCACCACGATACGGGTCATCGGCACCAGTGGTCCTGTTTTCGTACTTCTCGTTAGTGGACGTAATGAGCTTCTCGTCCGAGGACTTCCACGTAATCGCCGAGCCGTTCTTGGTGCCCTTGGCGACTAGCGGCAGATTCTCGGCCGCCGGAACTTTCAGCGCAGCAATCGCGGCATCGAGGTCGGCTGCGGCGGCGTTCTGGGCGTTCATCGGCTCAACGGTGACGGGCAGTTCGGCCTTCACACCACCCAGCTCAGTGGTGGCGGTGATGGTGGCAGTACCAGCCTTGACGCCGGTTACAGTACCGTCTGCGGCGACCTTGGCCACGGACTCATCGGAGGAGGACCAGGTGACGTTCTTGCTCACGGCGTCGTCCGGAGTGACGGTGGCGGTGAGCTTGGTGGAGTCCTTCTCAATCAGGGTGAGCTTGTTGTTCACCACACCGGTACCGGAAATCGCAACGGCGGTCGGCATGGTCAGGTCAGCGCCCCTGTAGACCTTGATATCATCCATTGCACCATTCCAGTACTCATCGACGGAGTAGAACGACTTGCCGATGTAGGCGGTGGTCGCACCGAGATCGCTCATCTTGATGCCGGTGTTGGCCTTGAAAATGATCAGGGCATTGTTGCGGAACACGGCAAGGTTGGTGCCGTCCACGACAATCTTGTAATCGGCCCAGCTGTTGTCGTTGCCGGAAACGGTGACCTTGGATCCCTGTTCGTTACCCCAGTTGTTGTTGGAGATAACGCCCTTGATGGCGGTCTTGCTGTTGTAGAACATCAGGTACTTGTTGGCGTTGGCCTGATCGGTGGTGTTGGCGTCGTTCGAGCCGTCCTTGCCGACGATGAACGAGAAGAACTTGCCGCTGTCGTCGTGACGAGTCTTGGACGCGAACTCCAGAGTGAAGGAGTCGCCCGCATCCTTGAACAGCTGGTCATCGATCTGGGCGTACTGGCCATCGCCGCACAGTGAGAGCGCCTCGTTGTTGCTGCGGTCACCGTACTGTTCGATCTTGGCGCCGTCCTTCAGCGTCAGGTTGTACTTGCCGGTCGAATCGGCAATCACGCTGTTCGTGGTGCCGTTTTTGCCCGTGAAGTCCCAGCTGGCGAGCAGCGTCGGTTCAGCAGCCTTAGTAGTCTGCACTGTCGCGGTATCGGTTGTCTGTGGTTGGGAATCTTCCGATTCCATGGCATACGTCGTCGGAACTACTGCCACCATCGTTGATATTGCAATCAACGATGCTGCCATCTTCTTCCAATGCTTCACCGCATCTCTCCTTGTCCTTTGCCTCGACCCACTTGTCGGGTGTCTCGTTCGCCTCTACGTGAACGCAAACATTATTTGCGATGATACCATTACGGCACTGAGACTCAGTGTGCCAGATTCCTTATGTATATAAGCACTTACAGGGGGGCAACCGCCCAGCCCGAACACTCCCCGTATGCCAAAAGCCCCCTTCCAAGCCAATCACTAATACCCCTCAATCGGCACCCCGCTCCGCCAGCCGCCCCAAACTGTTATCAATTTGTTATCTTTACCGCGCTTGCGTGGACAGAGAACGCTCAGACCTCGAAGATCGCCGCATATTCGCGAGAGAACCCGCCTAGTCAATGAGATATGGATTGAAAACACGCTCGGTAACGGGGATATGGAGCATCAGCATGGTGCCGTAACCAAGGATCACCAGGAGGAACAGTCCACCGGGCATGTAGAACCAGCTGGCCACCAGCAGCGCCACGAACACGGCATCCACGATGACCAGGGCCACGGTCATCGCGATGTGGGAGATGCCGAAGATGAAGGCGTTCTTCAAGGTGCCGGCCACGGTGTTCTCGAAGCGTGCCTGAAGCGCGAACACCCATTCGAAACCGATAAGCCAGAGGATGGTCAGCGCGAATTTGATGATGAGCAGCGGCGTGATCTGCAGGACGATCCATGACCAGACCAGTGCAATCAGCACCACCAAGAACGGCAGCCACAGCAGTGTGGCTTTGATGAAGTTGGCTTTGAATGACTTGAAGTAGTTGGCGGTTACGCCTTTGCCCTCGCCCTCGATGGAGCGGCGGCAAGCATCATGGCCGGCAGTCAGGGCCGCACCGATGGTGATGATCGGAATCGAAGTGACCAGCATCAGAATGTTGATCCATACGCCGTCAACAAGATTGCTCCACGCGCGCATGAATTTCGAGTCCGGTGCCAGCCAGTTCATCAACTACTCCTTGTACAGCTTTTGGCTCCCCTCAGGGAGGGGAGCCAAATTGTCGGGCTCAACCCTTGACCGCGCCCGCCATGACACCAGAGACTATATACTTCTGGCATACCAAGTAGAAGACGATGATGGGGATGATGGCCAGCACCAGGCAGGCCATCATGGCGCCCATATCCACGGAACCGTAGCCGCCCTTGAGGTATTGCACGGCGACCGAGACGGTCTTGTACTTGCCGAGGTCGAGCGTCAGGTACGGCAGCAGGTAGTCGTTCCAGATCCACATGGCTTCGAGGATGGCCACCGAGACGATCGACGGCTTCATAATCGGCACCACGATCTGGAAGAAGATGCGCGGCACTGACGCGCCGTCGATCATGGCGGACTCCTCAAGCTCCTGCGGGATGCCCTTGATCACGCCAGTGAAGATGAACACGGCCAGACCGGCACCGAAACCGAGGTACACGATGCACAGGCCCCACGGGGTATTGAGCTTCAGCATGTCGGCGATCTTGGAGAGGGTGAACATCACCATCTGGAACGGCACGATCATATTGAACAGGAACAGGGTGTAGAGCAGCTTCGCAGCCCAGTTGTTCACGCGCACGATCCACCATGCGCACATCGAGGTGCACACCAGAATCAGCACCACCGAGCCGACGGTGATAAGCAACGTCCAGCCGAAGGAGGCGAAGAACTGCGTGGTCTCGATGCCGCGCACATAGTTCTCAAGTCCCACGAACGCCTTGCCGGCAGGCAGGGAGAACGCGTTCTTGGAGATGTACGCCTTCTGCTTGAAGGAGTTGATCAGCACCAGGACGATCGGGAAAATCCAGAACAGGGAGACAACGGCAAACAGCACGGTCCATAATGCGCCATGCTTCACAGGCTTGTTCTCGTTCATCAGGCTGCCACCTCCTTGCTCGTGGTGAGCTTGTTCTGAATCAGGGCGATGACCGCGACCAGGATGAAGAACAGCACGGCCTTCGCCTGGCCGACGCCTTCCCAGCCCATACGGCCGTAGAAGGTGCGGGTGATGTTCAGCGCCAGACCTTCAGACATGTTGCTCGGCGCACCGTTGGTCAATGCGAGGTTCTGATCGTAGAGCTTGAAACCGTTGGTCACGGTCAGGAAGGAGCACACGGTGATGGACGGCATCATCAGCGGGATGATGATGCGGAACATGGTCTGCCGTCCGTTGGCGCCGTCCACGGCCGCGGCCTCCAGCACATCGGTGGGCAGGGCTTGCAGGCCGGCGATGTAGATGATCATCATGTAGCCGATCTGCTGCCAGCACACCAGGATGACCAAGCCCCAGAACCCGTAGGACGCCTTATAGGTCAGGGCGCGGCCCCAGTGGGCTAGTACGCCGTTCAGGAGCAGCAGCCAGATGTAGCCCAGGATGATGCCGCCGATAAGGTTCGGCATGAAGAATACCGAGCGGAACAGCGTGGAGCCCTTGATCGCCTTGGTCAGCATGTAGGCGATGGCGAAGGCGATCACGTTGATCACGATGGTGGTCACGATGGTGAACGCGGTGGAGAAGCCGAGCGCGTGCAGGAATTCCTTGTCTTTCAACGCTTTGCCATAGTTCTTAAGCCCCACCCATTCACCGTCGGTAACGGTGGTGAATTCGCAGAAGCTTAAGTAGACGCCCATGATGAAGGGCACCAGGAACCCGATGATGAATGCGGCGAATGTGGGGAGCGCGAACAGCGCCCACCATCTGCGTATCGCCTTGCCAGCCATGCTGATCATGACTTTTCCTCCTCCTTGAGTCCGCTGCGTTGTGACACTGCATCGTGCGCCGGCTGCGGAGTTCAACTCAATGCGAGCTTGCCGATCGAGAACCGCATGCACGGCCTGTTCTCGTTCAAGCCTATGTTCATAGTAAACGTCGAATCATTATATGTCAAACGTTGTCATTTTAGGCGTTTCAAGTTCGAGCACACTCCGGCTCCAGCAATCTTCTTTCACCTAAGATAATGGCTATATAAAGCCAATCTAACGCCGACATAGACACTTTGCAAACGTTTGTAATACAATCGTTGTCATCGCCGCAGATCAATCAATCAGCATGTACACTGGAGTCAGTTGTGCATGTGTATTGCGATTTTCCATTCAACGCAAGGGGGCTGCAATGGCTACGAGCATTCAGGATGTCGCCCGCGAGGCCGGCGTCTCCATCTCCACCGTCTCACGTTCCTTCACCAGGCCGGATCTGGTGTCGGCCAAGACCCGCGAGCGCGTGCTCGCCATCGCCGACAAACTCAATTTCTCACTCTCCCGCTCGGCTGCGGCCCTGAAATCCGGCCGCTCCCTGCGCATCGCAGTACTGATGAGCGGCCATATCCGCCTGTGGTTCACCGCCTCGGTCATCGAGGGGCTCAACGAGGTGCTGCACACGCAGGGCTACGATATTTCGGTATTCCAGATTTCCAGCATCGAGGAGCGCAAGGAATTCTTCGAGATGTTGCCGGTACGCCGTAACGCCGATGCCGTGATTGTGGCGTCTTTCGATATCGACAACAACGAAATCGCGCAACTGGCTTCGGTCGGCGTGCCGATCGTCGGCATCAATTCAGTCGAACCCGAAGCCCGCGGCTTTACCGCCGCCGTCAATATCGACGATGTGCAGGGCTCCACGCTGGCCGCCCGCCATCTTATCAATCTCGGACATCGCCGCATCACCTACATCAGCACCAATCGCGAGGTGTCGCTGAGCTTCTCCGTGCAAAGCCGATTCGACTCATTCACCGCCTGCTGCCGCAGGGAAGGCATCGAGCCGCAGGTTATCGTCTGCAAGGTCGATGACGATGGACGTTATGAAATCAGCGACGTGGTCAACCAACTCATAAGCCAAGACGAGATGCCCACCGCCATCGCATGCCAAGAGGATGGCATTGCTTTGCCGCTTATGTTCCAGCTGGAGCGCAATGGATTCTCCGTGCCCGGCGACGTCTCGTTGATCGGCTACGACGATAGTTTCTACACCGGCGATATCGGCCTGACCACCATCCGCCAGGATCCGGTGGAAATGGCCCGCGTGGCAGCCCGCATGACGCTCGATCTCATTGACGAAAAGCCGATTGAGCAACCCTACATCGTGTTCCCGGCCCAGCTGAAGGTCCGCTCCTCCACCTCCCGCGTTAAGTAGGCTCACACAACAAAGCCCACCATAGAAAAAGTGTGAGGCAACCGCACAATAACGCTCAATCGCACATTGTGGAGAATGGCGAAAAATCGCCGATTCATGGCCCCACAGCGTGCGATTGAGCGGGTGCGTGCCTCACACTTTTCTGCGGCGGACGATTTTGTGCGAGACTCAGCAATACAAAGCGGCGCCCCCGGAGAAGGAAAGGCAGGGGCGCCGCGGATTGTTACTTATCGGCTATGGGACTCTATGAGACTCAGTGCGAAGCCTCGTATTCGGAAGCCCAACCGTCCACGAAGGCGGTCTTGACGGCATCCCACTTGCCGGTGCCCTGCGCGTACTCGAGCAGCGCCTGGCCGACCTTGTTCTTCCACTCTTCGGACGGCATCATGGTGAAGTTCCAAGAAACCTGGGTCTTGCCGGACTTCTGATCCTCAACAGCGGCTTCAGTCAGCGGGTTGTCAAACTTGACATCATCGAAGGTCTTGAACGGGGTGGTGAAGCCCATGTCCTGAGAGAGGGACTTCTTGCCGGTATCAGAGGTGATCACCCAGGAGAGGAAGTCCTCGGTGGCCTTCTTGTCGGCGTCGGAGGCCTTGTCATTGATGCACCAGTAGTTCTCGGAACCAGTGGCCAAGCCCTGCTTCTCTTCACCCTTGACACCGGTGTAGATTGGCATCATGCCCACGGATTCGGCCTTCATGCCGGCCTTCTGCAGGTCGGTCCAAGCCCAGGTGCCGTTCTGATAGAAGGCAGCCTCGCCGAGCGCGAACTCGGAGTTCGCATCATCTCCGGTCTTGGCGCTCAGCTGGGTGGGGTCGGTGGTGGAGTCGGCGATGTACAGGTCGAAGATCTTCTTGTAGTTCGGCAGATAAGTGCCCTTGATCTTGGCCGGCTGCTCGGTGACGTTGTCATCCTTGAACTCATAGTAGAGCGGCAGATTGGCCAGGTGGGTCTTGAAGCGCCAGTCGGAGCTGGAGTCGAAGCCGGCGGAGGTGAACGCGCCCTTGATGCCGAGCTCGTCCTTGCGGGCCTGCATGTCGTCGGCCACGGCCTTCAGGGTGTCGAAGTTGTCGATTTCGTCCATGGACGTGGCCTTGGCGCCATCCAGCGCGAAGTACTTGTTGAGGATGTCCTTGTTGTAGATCAGGCCGTAGGTTTCCATCACGTACGGCACGCCGACCACCTTGTCGCCATCCTTCAGGGCCACATCCCGGTTGGCGAGCTCCTTGTACACATCCGTATTGGACATATCGGCGGTGTACTTCTTCCAGTTCTGGTAGCCGACCGGGCCGTTGACCTGGAACAAGGTCGGGGCTTCGGTTTTGGCGATTTCGGACTTCAGGGTCTGCTCGTAGGTACCGGAGGCCGCGGTCTGCACCTTGACCTCAACGCCCTTTTCCTTGGTGTATTCCTTGGCCAGAGCGGTCCACTGATCAGCCGCTTCCGGCTTGAAATTCAGGTAGTAGACCTTGCCCTTGGCGTCATCGCCGGAGGTCGAGCTTCCGCAGGCCGCCAAAGCGCCGAGGGACATCGCAGCGACAGCCGCCATCGCGACTGCTGACTTGACTGTACGATTCATCATCGAACCTTTCTCTTTCATCGTCGACCCGGCCGTCCCCGGTCAGGACAGGTACGCTAGCACGCACCTTTACGACTATCGACATGCACTATTGTGCAACGGTTTGCTTCTTTTTGCAAACGATAGCAATATCAGCGCGTCATAAATCATCATTTTCAGGCCATTGTCAACAAATATCCCATTAATTCAGTCATTTTTGCCTCATTATCGCAATGCAAGCGTTCGCAATCATGAGAGCGCTAACATATCTTTCATGGCAATCGATTGCCACTTATACCCATCAAAAAAAAACAACACGCCGACGCTATCGTTTGCAAATCATTTATCGACATACCGCAATTCCCACCACAAACAATAAAGGCCCGCCCGCAGCAGCAGGCAGGCCAGCGTAATCACAGCGCAACCGGGGCTAGGCGTTCCACCGTTCGATGACGTTATCTCCCTTATAGACGCTGAGCACCGAGTAGTGCGCCGTATCCAAACGCAGCAACCGCGCGAAATGCGGGTCCACGCCCAGCCATTGCGAGGTGAGGATGCGCAGGATGTGCGCATGAGCCACCAACAGCACATTATGGCCGTCTTTCAGCAGCGGCGTAATCTCATCGATGGCGCTCTTGGCGCGTACCGCTGCTTCTTCCAGCGTCTCGCCAGGCCCGGCATGGACCGGCACCTGCTCGCCCGAAGGTAAGGTCTCGACCCAATCGCCCTCCAGCGTGGGCGTCAGCGAGCGCGGCCCGTCACGCCACACATCCCATTCAAAACCGCTGGCCTCACTCACCTGCTGGCGCGTACGCCCCTCGGCTCGGCCGTAATCCCATTCAGCGATGCCGTCCAACACACCGTGGTCCGCAAAACCGGCCAGTTCAGCGGTTTGGCACGCCCGCTTCAGCGGACTGGAAAACACACAGCCCTGGCTGAATCCTTCGGGGAAAGCTTCGCGCAGGCGCCTTCCGGCATCCGCTGCCTGCTGCTCGCCGACCGCGGTCAACGGGATGTTCGTGCGCCCGGTATGCTGCCCGGATTCGCTCCACACGGTCTGGCCGTGGCGCAGCAACACCAAAAATCCGTTGCCGCCACGAGAGTTCTCGACGGCAACGGTGCCGTTCACGTTCTGTTCGCTCATGCCTCCACTCTAGTCTGCGCTCGTTCATGACTCCACCATTAACGCCCATCTTTTGCGCTGAGATGATTGAGATGCTATTAGACTGAGAGTCATGAGCGACGAAACGAACACCGACTTCCCCTCCAGCGCCGACCGCGCGGTCGACAGCCTGCACCGCATCGACGAGAAGGTCAACAGGCTGCGCGAGGACCGGCTCAACGACCCTGATTCTCTGGGCGACAAGCTCATCAAGTCGGCAGTCCCAGCGCTGGCAGGCTTGGTTGCCGGCAAAGCATTCCAGATGATATGGGACAAGGGCACAAGCAAACGCAATCTGCGCAAGGGACTGGCGGCAGACGCGCCGCAAAGTCTGGCAATGAGTCTGGCATTCGCCGCCGTTTCGGCCGCACTCGGCGCAGTGGTTTCGCAGCTGTCGGATCGGGGCTCCAAGGCGTTCGTCGACCACCGCCATCGCAAGCCCAGCCGCTAATCCCCCGGTTGGATGATGGTTTCTGTTGGCTGACTGATGACTCATCGCTGGAATTTCGTCAAGGAACCATCAGTCAATCGACAGGAACCATCAGTCCAGCACAGTTCCGCCACACAATATCGGCATTTCACTGTGAGGTAATCCACCGTGGCGTCCGGCGTCTGCCGTGCGACAATAAAACCATGGTTACCAACGCAACAATCGAGGCTCTTCTGGGCCGCCGCCCCATCCGTAAGTTCAAGGACGAAGCCATCGACGACGATACCCGCGCCACGCTCGAAACCGTCGCCCAACATGCCGCGTCCAGCCAGTTCCTTAACGACTGGTCCGCCATCCGTATCACCGACCCGACCACCAAAGCCAAGCTCGCCGAATTCGGCCATCAGCCGTATATCGCCACCGCGCCGTTGCTGTACGTGTTCGTCATCGACGAGCACCGCAACGCACGCATCGCCGAACGCAAGGGTATCGATCCCGCTTCCGACGAATTCCATCTCAAGTACAGCTATCGCTTCACCCAAGCTCAGAACGACGCAGTGCTGGCCCTGCACGCCATGGAGACCGCCGCCTATTCGCTGGGACTGGGCTGCGTGATTCTCGGCTCTCTGCTCAACAACATCCCCGGCCTTATCGACGTGCTGAATCTGCCGGAATACACGTATCCGGTGCTGGGTCTGGCCATCGGCAAGCCCGATCAGAACCCGACCGTCAAGCCGCGCATGCCGCGCACGATGCAGTTCTTCGAGAACACCTACCCGGCTGACGCCGATGGCGTACTCGACCAGCTGCCCGCCTTCGACGAGGAAGTTCACCGGTACTACGATCTGCGCCAAGCCGACCGTCCGGTGGACGCCTTCAGCGATCAGGTCGCCACGATCAGTCGGCAGGATGTCAGCCATCAGACACTGCTCGACAAGGCCGCCGCTCAGGGCTTCCGTCTGGATCAGTGAGACCAGAACCAACGAGATAGCCTCGGATAGGCTCGTCACTGAGTCGTCTCGGTCTCAGCACTGCGACGACTCAGTTCCAACACCTCAACATTTCATCACCGGATACCGGCAAAATTGCACAACCATCCCGCCGGTGTCGCACCATCAACAAACGTTCACATATCAGTCCCATTATGCGGACAACCAACGGCCAGTTTTGCAAGAAAACCCGCCAAACCAGCAGTATTCGCACCAGTGGTGGGAATAGACTGCATGTGGCCGCAATGACTACGAACCGGAAAAGAGGGACTGGATGCGGACGGTTTGGCAAGTCTTTCTACGCGATTGCAGACGTATCTTACGCAATCCCGTTGCCGTTGTGGTGACGCTCGGCGTAGCAATGCTGCCCTCGCTGTACGCATGGTTCAACATTCTCGCCAACTGGGATCCCTATTCAGCCACCGGCAATCTGCAAGTGGCCGTAGCCAATGAAGACCAAGGCACCACCAACGATCTGGTCGGCCATCTCGATGCGGGCCGGCAGGTCGTCAAGAAACTCAAGCAGAACGACGAACTCGGCTGGCGCTTCGTAGACAATGAAGAACAGGCCGTCCACGGCGTGGAGACCGGCGGATACTATGCAGCCATCGTGCTGCCCAAGGATTTCAGCGCCAGCTTGGTCGAATCGGTGACCGGAACCTCCAAACAGCCGAAAATCAAGTATTACGTCAATGAGAAGAAGAACGCGATCGCGCCGAAAATCACCGACACCGGCGCCACCACCATCGATGAGCAGATCAACTCCGCCTTCGTCACCACGGTAGCCACCACCGTTGCCTCGGCCATTTCCGAAACCGGAGACGATCTCGGCCAAGCCACCGGCAAAGTCCAGCACGATACGATCGATGATCTCAATACGGTGATGTCCACGCTGAACACCGTTCAGGATTCACTCACCGACTTACAGGACACGCTGGCCCAATCAGACACGATTCTCGCCGACGCCAAACAGACCACCGCCTCACTCAAGCAGACCGTCGCGGCCGCGCAGAATGCCTCCCGCCAGTCCGGCACACTGTTGGCGGAAACACAGGCCGGGTCACAAGCCTTCTCCACCACACTGGTCGGCGCGCTCGACAGCAGTTCAGCACAACTCTCCGGACTGGCCGTCCACGTCAACAACGCCGCCGGCAGCATCACCGGCTCCTTCAACAGCGCGCAGAACTCCGTCGACACCATCACCAACACACTTTCGGCCCCACTGAACGCCACCCAAACGTCAATCAGCGATCTGAAAGACGCGCTGACCAAAGCCGGCATCGGCAAAGACACCACCGACCCGGTCGGCCAGAACATCTGGAAACAAATCGATGCGCTCGACTCATTGATCAGCAAACAGCAGACACAGCTCAACACCTTCCATACCGACACCACACAGTTCATCAACTCCGGCAAAGACGCCACCACGAACCTTTCCGGAGCCATGACCAACACCACCACCGGCGGCATCGCGGCGCTGAATACCGCGCGCGGCTCGCTGACCGGCACCGTAATGCCGTCGCTCACCTCATCATTGAACAGTTTCGCCGCCCTGAATGGCACACTGGATGGCACGTTGACTTCGTTATCCGGCACCTTGGATCAGGCCGACGGACTGTTCGACCAGCTTGTCGATACCCTGAACCAAACAAAAACCACCATCAGCAGCACGCAGGATTCGCTGCGCCAGGTGGCCAGCGATGTCGCCACCGTACGCACCGATATCGCCACGCTCGATAGTTCCGCCGCTTACCAGAAAATCCGGGATACGCTGCATCTGGATGACAAGGGATTCGGCGACTTCATGGGCAATCCCGTCACCCTGACCACGAAAGTCGTGTATGCCACCGACAATTACGGGTCCGCAGTCACCCCGTTCTACACGAATCTGGCACTGTGGGTAGGCGGTTTCGTGCTAATCGCCATCTACAAGCTTGAGGTCGACCGCGAGGGCATTCGCCGTATCACCGCTACGCAAGCATATCTTGGCCGCTGGCTGCTGCTGGTCACCATCGGATTCCTGCAAGCCGTCATCGCCACCATCGGCGATCTGGTGCTTGGCATCCAATGCGAGCATCCGCTGCTGTTCATCTTGGCCGGGATCTTCTGTTCGTTCGTATACATCAACATTATTTACGCACTGGCCGTGGCGTTCCGCCATATCGGCAAAGCCATCGCCGTAATTCTGGTCATTGTGCAGATACCCGGCGCCTCCGGCCTGTATCCGATTGAAATGATGCCGAACTTCTTCCGCGAACTGCACCCGTGGCTGCCCTTTACCTACGGCATCAACGCGATGCGCGGCCCGATTGCCGGCCTGTACGCGAACCATTACTGGCTCGACATGCTGCACCTGTTCTGGTATCTGCCGGCGGCACTCTTCGTGGGACTTGTCATACGCCGGTATGCGATGAACCTGAACGCGCTGTTCGACCGTCGTTTGGGAGATACCGACCTGATGATCACCGAGCACAACAGCATGGTGAACGAACAGGTGAGCTTGAACTCCGTATTCCGCACGGTGTCCGACAGCAAGGAACTGCGCGATATCATCGCCCATCGCGCGCACCGGTTCTTCGCACGGTATCCAAAGATGATCGTTGCCGGTCTGGCATTGCTGACCGTACTCCCGTTCGTATTCCTGGTGCTGCTGTTCGTCACCCAAGAGAAAATCGCCATGCTGACCTCTTGGATTCTGTCGATTATTCTTATCGACGCCTATCTCATTGTGGTTGAATACGCACGCGAAGCCTACGCCATGCAGCTTGGCGTCAGCGCCATGAGTGCCGACGAGTTCCGCAATGTGATGCTCAACGGATATGTGTGGCGGCGTTTCCACGGCCACGGACGTCACGAAGCGGCGATGGACAGCAATCCGAATATCGGCGAAACCACTGAACGACTCACACCGTTCAGTGATCAGGCCACCGAGCCGACTGCGCACACCGCACAGTCCGGTCAGTCCGGGCAGCCTGGGCAGGGAGGCGCACGATGAAGCTTATCTGGAAAATATTCGTACGTGACGTGCGCCAAGCCACCCGCAATGTGATCGCCGTAATCGTGGCTATGGGATTGGCGATTGTGCCGGCACTGTACGCCTGGTACAACATCGCCGCCAGCTGGGACCCGTACGGCAACACCAAGGCCTTGAAGGTCGCTGTGGCGAACGTGGATAAGGGCTATAAGTCCGATCTGATGCCGATCACCATCAACGTCGGCGAAACCGTGACCAATACGCTCAGGGCCAATCATGACCTTGACTGGCAGTTTGTGGATCGTGCTAAGGCCATCGATGGCGTGAACTCAGGCGAATACTATGCCGCGCTGATTATTCCAAAGAGCTTCAGCTCCGATATGATGACGCTGTTTTCACCGAAGATCAAGCACGCCAAGCTCGAATACTATCTCAATGAGAAAATCAATCCGATCGCTCCGCATATCACCGACCAGGGTGCTACCACCGTGGCCACGACCATCGACCAGACATTTGTGAAGACCTTGGCGAGCGTGGCGCTGGATTTGGTTTCCAACGTGGCCGATTACGCGCAAAGCCCGCAAATGGAGCAGTACGTCAACAACGCCTCCAGTCATATTGCCACCATGTCGTCTCGTTTGACCGGCACTGCGTCGCAGATGGATTCCTATGCCAATCTGCTCGGGGCCGCCAACAGCATCATTGATTCCACCGATAAGCTGCTGGGATCAACAGGCTCAGCTGCGGCCACAACCAAAAAGGCGTTGAAACAGACCCGCAACGGCGTCTCCAGCCTCGACAAGGCATTGTCCGGAGCCACCGATGGCGTCGGTACGGCATTGCAGCAGGCCGGTTCATCCTACGACACCATTGCCAAGCAAATCGATGCCGCTTTTGCCGATGTGGGCTCACAATCCTCACAGATATCAAACAAGCTAACCGATATGCAATCCAAAGTGGAGGCTCAGGCCGACAGCTTTGGAAAGTATGCCGCCGCTTTACGAGATCTCGCCAAACAAGCGGCTTCACTGCCCGTGGGCGGAGATACCGTTGCCGCTCAACTGAACGCGGCTGCAGACCAAGCCACAAAGGCGCAGCAGAGCATGCAGCAAGCCGCCACCGCGTTGGGCGATGCGGCCACGCACATAGCAAACGGTACTGCCGATGCCGATACAGCGCGTCGAGATCTGAAATCACAAATCGCTGCCGCCAAACAATCGATTACTCAGGCTTCAGACACGTACAAGAGCACGCTGAAACCGCAACTGAACAATCTGACCTCGTCCATGGACGAAGTGACCACGCAGGCAAGTTCCGTAATCGACGGGCTTGCATCGACCGTAAGCAGCGTGTCAGGTCTTTCTGGCGGCGTTTCAGACAGCCTGACGGACATCCAGTCGGCCTTGACTGACGCAGCTAGCGCTTTGACCCGTTCGGCGAAGAAACTCGACAACTTGTCTTCCCAACTCGCCTCTATCACCAATGGCGGCACCATCGACCTGTCTGTGATTTCCTCTGCGAAGCCCGATGCCATTGCTTCCATGCTGGCGGCACCCGTAGCGGTCGACCGCATCGCGCTCTATCCCGTTGCCAACTATGGTTCCGCGATGGCTCCGTTCTACACGATTTTGTCTATTTGGGTCGGTGCGATCATTCTGGTCGCCATGTTGAAAGTATCGATTTCCGACCATGAGAAGGCTCGTATCTTAGGGTTGGGCAATGATCTGCCGCTCGGTTCGGAAGTGGGTCTTCGCGAGGCCATGATTGCCGGGCGGATTGCCGGACCGGCCGCCGCGTTGGATGTGCTGAAGAAGCCGCGTGCCGAGGCTCCCGGCAATGCGCGGCAGTTCGGTTTACGCTTGCACCACGAATATTTCGGCCGATACATGATTTTCGGTTTCCTTGCTTTGCTGCAAGGTACGCTGGTGTGCCTGGGCGATATGTTCTATCTCGGCGTGCAGTGTGAGCATCCGATTCAGTTCTTGATGGTCGGGTGGTTGTCTGCACTGGTGTTCTCGAATATTGTGTATACGCTGACCCTGTCGTTCGGTGATATCGGCAAAGCCATTGCCGTAGTACTGCTGGTTATGCAGGTAGCCGGTTCCGGCGGCACATTCCCCATTGAAACACTGCCGACGTTCTTCCAGGTCGTTTCTAAATGGCTACTGTTCCCCTATGCGGTGGATGCGATGCATTCGGCCATGGCAGGCTCATTCGGCATGGAATACTGGGTTTCCATGGGCAAACTGGCACTGTTCCTTGTCCCCTCATTGCTGTTGGGACTTATGTTGCGCAAGCCGGTAATTCGCTTCAACGATTGGGTTATCCGCAACCTTGAAAACACCAAGGTGATGTAAGTGTTGGACGAAGTGTGTCCGAGCGCCCTGAACGCTTAGCAGCCTACGACCTGACGTGTTTGGACCGTAACCTGTCTCAGACACGGCGTTGGCGAGGTCTGTGGAGCTTCTGACGCTAACGTCTACGTGGCTTGTAGCCCTTTTTACGACTGTGTGGCTTGAGTTGCTGGTTCAGCGGTACATGCCGGTAACTGGATTGCGGATCGCGATGCGTGAGATGCCAGCATCCGCAAAATTCGCAACGGTACACCCATAGCTCAACTCCGCGCTCGATTAGGCTTTGATCAGCGGCACGCTGAACCTGCGCCTTATCGTGATACATGATTTTATTCGACGTAGCGCAACGTTTAGGGGTGAAGTAATGCATAGCAGAAGCCAGTGTAGAGCGACCCCATAACCAAGCCAGTTTCTGGCTCCCCTCAGGGGGGGAGCCGTCCGCACAGCAGACCGGGGGGAGGAGGCCCGGGCGTCGGGATTCCACGGTCACGGACGTGCTGTTTTCCGGATTTCCTGCGGAAATGGGAACGCGCCGCGCCGTCTCTCTTCGGCCCCGACGGCGGGGCCGGCCGGGAATGGTCCCGGACGTGGGTCTCATGAGTGCGAGAATCCCCGGGTGTTTTTGTGGGGGTGTGTGGGTTTGGGTCGTGAGTGTTTCGGGTATGCGAAAGCCCCTTGGGGCGTGTGCTCCGAGGGGCTTCCTGTACGTGTGGTGCGGCGGCGTGCTACTCTCCCACACCCTGTCGGGTGCAGTACCATCGCCGTGCCAGGCCTTAGCTTCCGGGTTCGGAATGGGACCGGGCGTCTCACCTAGGCTCTGATCACCGCAAGACGAAATAATACGCACACATGCCTCAATCACCAAATCACGGCGTGTCGCAGATTGCAATCGTCTATCACAGCCGCACGGCATGGCGAACAGAGCGCGCTTGCGCCGATACGCCATCCCACTTGCGTCGCGGATGTCGGATCGGTGGTGGCGGCACGTGTGCAGTCGGCGCCGTTGGCCGCACAGGAGGTGAATTTGGGTGCTCCCCGATCGTCGACCGGATCGCCACAACCGGCTTTGACCAAAGAGGCGACTTGCACACTGGAGGTGACGGGCTTGACGAACGATCCGCCGATACCGGTTCCCGCGATGGCCGAAAAAATGCATTCTTTTGCTCAATATATGGAGACATCATCCACGCGCAGTTTTATAGATTCCCGCCAGTCACATACCGACGCGCCGTTATCAAAATTTGCGGCTCTTGCGACTACTGTTGCCCCAATAACCGATATGAAAGCACGAAAGAAGGCCAGCAATGACGATCGCCTCCTGCGGTTCCGTTTCCGCACTCACATTGGGTCTGCCGAACTCCGCTGCGGTTCCCGCAGAAAAGGCAACGTTGCCGAAAGGCCTGTTCGTGGCGAGAATACCGGTTTCAGCCAAAACAAAACAACGATTGGCGAACGACATCGAGACGATCACCATGTTGTCTCTGCTGCGGCCAAGCAATACACGGCTTGCCGTCGGAACACGCATTCCGGAAGTACTGGCAATCGGATTGCGCCTGCATGCCAAGAACGCCGCCATACCGACGGATATCGTCGAGCTGATTGCCATGCAACGCAAGTCGGGAATCGTGTTCGTATGCGTGCGCGACGCCGACTTCGAAGGTACGAAGCGGCAGGAGTGCGCGTTCGCCGTGAGACGCGCGCTGCCGGGACGCACCGGTCACACACCTACATTCAAAGTGTTCGCCTCAGATTGGAAACCGGCCGGCGAAGCGATGCTGGACATCGGCGATCCTGCGGTCGATTCCATCGACGCGCTGTGGGAGTCGTTATGCTCGCAGGTGACGCTCGGCAGCGCCTCTCCCACGGCACTGGACGCGCGCATGACACGGCGTATGCAGGCCGCACAGCTTACCGAGCAGATCGATAAGCTCACGCGCGATCACCAACGGGCAAAGAATCCCGAACAGCGCAACGAAATCTTCACCAAGCTGCACAAGGCGAAGAACCAGTTGGAGGAACTGAGGAAGCTGGAAGCCTAGGAACCGCTAGAAACCAAGGCTCGTGCGGCCAAACTGGTCGAGCCAGCGCAGAATAGCCCCTTCCCGCAACGCCCATGGGCAGATTTCCACTTCCTTGACGTCAAGCGCCTTCATGATCTCGTCGATCACCAAGCCGCCACCGACAATCTGATACGTGCGCTCCGGCGTGACGCCCGGCAATGCGGTACGCTGGTCCGGCGAGATGGCCGCAAGACGGGGAAGCCAATCCTCAAGCTGGTCAATCGTCATGATCGAAGTGTCCACGCGGCCGGGCTGACGCACCACGGCACCGGCGAGACGAGCCAGGGAACGAATGGTCTTCGATGTGCCGACGGCATGCATCGGGTGCTTCGATTTCGGGAACGCCTTGACCATCGGCTCAAGAATCTTACGGATGTTCCTGCGCGCGTCTTCCAAATCCCTATCATTCGCAATACCGTTTTCCGGTAGGAATTCACGGGTCACACGACCGGCACCTGCCGGCACGGACAGCGCTACTGTGGGATCCTCATCCGAACCCATAGCCACCTCGAGAGAGCCACCACCGATATCGATGACCAGCAGCCGACCGGCATCCCAACCATACCAGCGGCGAGCTGCAAGGAAGGTGAGTCTGGCCTCATCCACACCGGACAGCACCGTGACCGGCTGGCCGACGACGTTTTCGATTCGTTTGAGGATCCTGCTGCCATTCGGAGCCTCACGCAATGCGGATGTGGCCAGCACGAGCAGTTGGGTAATCTCATATTCTTTGACCAGCCCCATGGCCTTTTCCACAGCTGCGACCACAGCTTCGACTCCGGCCTTTTTGATTGTGCCATCGGCCTTGAGATATTGCATCAATCGAACAGTGCTTTTCGTGCTGGCCTCAGGTTCCGGACGGGCGCCAGGCGCCGCATCGACGATGAGCATGTGAACGGTATTGGAGCCAATGTCAAGCACGCCAAGACGAGTGACATGCGAATGTAAACTAACCATGCTTTCAAGCATAGTGACATCGCACTCCCCCTTTCACCTGACATTACATTGACAACCTTTGCAAATATTCGAGTGGCCATCCTATTCACCCAGGATGGCCACGCAACATTCACAGCGCCGACAACGATTGCAAAGCGCTCACAAACATCATCCGTGCAGTTCGGCTACGAAATCGCCGATTCGCCTCAGACCCTCACGAAGCGCCTCACGGGAGGCCGCATACGAAAGCCGCACATGGGTGTCGGCAGTGGCCTCGCCGAAATCACGGCCCGGCGTCAACGCCACGTGCGCTTCCTTTAACGCACGTTCGCAGAACGTCCACGCGTCGAGACCGGTGCCGGAAATATTGAAATACGCATAGAACGCGCCATTCGGCTCAACCTCCAACGGCAAACCGATCTCAGCCAATCCGTTAACCACAATGCGACGACGCTCCAGCAACTCCTGACGGCGTTCCTCGCACACGGCCAACGTTTCCGGAGTGAAGCACGCGAGTGCCGCATGCTGAGTGGGTGTATGCGCGCACAGGAAGAAGTTGGTGGCGAGATCGTCCATGGCTTCGAGCGCGCATTCAGGCACGACCATC
>ENA-OVFU01000796-OVFU01000796.1-human-gut-metagenome-genome-assembly--contig:-NODE-796-length-18164-cov-3.573251_pt1 | contig 18164 bp, 19 predicted proteins | sample MGYA00237764_ERZ505407 | MGnify/ENA primary metagenome ERZ505407 (study PRJEB26158, sample SAMN06016366) | human gut metagenome | biome: human gut; feature: ankylosing spondylitis patient; material...
ATGAAATAAATATTATAAATATACCTGCTATACTGGCAATGATCTCTGTAACCGGAAATGTCCACCACACTGCATTTAAACTTATAAAATGAAATAACCACGCCAGCGGAACAAGAAGAATGATCTGGCGTAACACAATGATAAAAAGACTTAACTTTATATGTTCGATCCCCTGTAGATAGGATGTTATAACGATGGTAAGTCCTGCAAAAACAAAACTGACAGAAATGACTGGAAATGCATAGTTACCAATTGCCACGATCGCAGACTCTGTAGAAAATATCTGTACAAGTTTCTCAGGAAACAGAAAAAATATCCCTGTTGCCACTGCCATAATACCCACGGAAAACATCATGGAGTACTTCAGAATTTCCCTGTTTCTCTGAAAATCGCCTGCTCCATAATGATAACTGAATAATGGCAGTAATACCTGTTGGAAGCCAAGGAGCAAAATAAAAAAGAATGACTGTATTTTATAATATATCCCTAATACAGTTACAGCATCCTCTGTGAAAAATTGGTATATTCTCTACATCCATAGCAAAAAACCTCCTGAATTTTCTTCAGAAGGTATTTTAAACCGTGTAGTAACTCCACTGTCAACAGGATTTATTGGGAAACCAGGTGTATTTTTATCTCACAGTAGTAGTGATAAATATATTTGAACAGCTGAAATCCTACTTTCTCTGCAAAAACAGCATCTGTTCTGTAATGCTTTTCCTTCAGCCAATGGATCAGTGGTGAAAAATCGGCTTTTTCATTTTTTATAGGTATTGTGCAGACTGCATAATTTCCGCCAGGAAGTGTATATAAATGTTCTGGCTTTATAGCGCTGTAATCACCATCTGGCAGCTTTATATATTCTCGATATTTTCTAAGTTCATTTCCTAAAAATCTCTCCGTATCCAGAAAATATCCATATTTTCTGCGGACAAGATTTGCATGATAAGACGACTCTTTCCGTTTCTGGTTTCCTACAATAACTGTTTCCGGCCCAAAATGCTTTATATGTACTTTGCAGTCAGACATTTGTGTTTTAATGCGTTCATTTTCCTCATAATACCAGCTGATATCATCTGCTACCTGTTTGTAATACTGACTGAGCCTTAAGGCTTCACTCTGATATTCCATAAGCAGCTTCACTACTTTTTCATTATCTCTGGAGGATATGATCTCTTTTACCTTTTCCAGTGGTATCTTTAAATTCCGGCAGGTAGCAATAATATCTAACTGGTACATATTCCACCTGGAATAATAATGGTAATGATTTTTCGGATTTATATAATCCGGTGTTACCAGCCCGATCTTTGTATAAAAATGTAAGGTATCCTTTGATATTCCTGTAATTCTGCTGACATCGCCAATCTGATAATATTCTTCTTTCATCTTTCTGTCTTTACCCTTAAGATTTTTTCCCGTCTATTGCCGATATACGCTCCATCCTGACAAATGTGATCTGATTTGTCAGACTTAAACTGTAATTTCAATCTGATTGCCTTCGATTGCAACAATGCAGCTTTCATAGTAACCATCTCCCGTGGTCCGCGGCCCACTGACTATCTCATACCCATCAGATTTTAACTGAGCAGTCAAGGCATCTACCTTTTCCTTACTTCCCACACTGAAAGCAATATGCGCATATCCGGTGCGTACCAGATCTTTCGGCAGATCCGTCATTTCCGGTTTATTCATGATCTCAAGTCTTGCGCCATCATCAAATGAAAGAAAATAAGAGCGAAAATTGGTTCTCGGATTGTGATACCCATCATTTGACTGTGCACCCAGATATTTCATAAAGAATTTCCTGGCTCCTTCCAGGTCATTTGCATAAAGTGCAATGTGTTCGATCTTCATAACTGCCTCCATGACTTCTTACAATATTTTACTGACATCTTTCCAAATATTCCCTCAACATCTGTTTCACATATGTCTGTATTTCATCTATGATCTTTTCACAGCTTCCCTTTTTCATGCCTGCCGCAATTCCAACTGCCAGAAGTTCTTTTCTTCCCGGATCTCTTCCATTTCCATCAACCGTAGTTGTATGTTCTCCATAATAGGTATTGCTGTAGGTAAGATCATACGCAGGACTTAAATGCCATTTATCTTCCTTGTCATCATATAAATATGTGAAATTCTTTGAATGATCGTCCCGGTTATGGGCAAATACATTAAAACACATCCTACGAAACATATTTTCCATATCTTCTGCGTTATCTCTTGTCAGTATTTTTGTCAGCTTCATCAAACTATGATAATCCAGACTTGGCTGTTCAAAATCTAACTCTAAAAGTGCCGCCGCTGTCAGCATATGGAGCCTTTTTCCATCTGGTCTTCGGTCAAATCTTTTTGTTCCAAAATATCCTTTGCACTTGTCAGAAGGAAATAATCTTGTTTCACTCATAACAATACCACATTGTCTGGCACAGCAGGAATAATCATACTCCATTTTTCCTGTATCTTTCCCATCTACGTGGGCAGGAAATTTTATGATCCATTCTTCCCCATTGATCGTAGTCATGATCTTTGGTCTTGTTCCGCCACTGGTGCCACCCAGACGGTACAGTTCATCCAACTTATCTGAATATTCTGTATTCAATATTTTCTGACATTCTTCTGCCAGTTCATCTAAATCCAAATTCCCTGTCTGCTCAGAAAAACTCTTTTCAGGATAATAAGTCAGCGCTCCCATTCCTGACTTTCCAACGATTGCCAATCGATCTAAAACTGTCAGTTCGTCTGGAGCCTGCTTATGTGCCCGGATCAACCGGTCTAACAACAATCTTCCCCAATTATCCGGAAGACTGTCTGCAAACACTCCAAAAAGACCTGAAAAATAATCTTTTGTTGGTAAAAATACCTGTTTTTTCAGTGGAAGTGAAAAAGGACTGATAGAAAAACCATTTTCCAGCCATTTTTCATCATACTGAAAAGCCGCTTTATGATCCGCTGTCAGCGCCAGAATTCCCACACGCTTTTCTTCATAGTATACCTGGAGCACATTATCTTCTTTCATTTATAACCTCCTGGATATCTCTGTACGGTACCTGCGTAAAAATATTTCTCAGTTCATCTGCTATATCCAAAGCCATAGCAATCTTCGTCAAAGATATCAATGAGATCTGTCCTGTCGCTTCAAATCTCTTGATCGAACCATAGCTTACACCGCTTAAAGATGCTAATTTCTCCTGGGAGATCAAGCGGCGTTTCCTGATATTACGCACTCTCTGCGCAAGTTTCTGATCCAGTTCTTCTGCTGTTTCCCATATAAGCTGTTCCATAGACACCCCATTTATCTTTCTGCTAATATTTTATCCAAAATATTAGTTTTATATTAAAAACAGATAATATTTTATCTATTTCATTTTATCACTTATTTTTGTTGCATACAATATATTTTTCACCTAATTACTAATAAGCAACAAAAAAGACAACTGCGTTGCTAAAAACGTCAGTTGTCCTTTTATGATCTTGTTCAAATATTAATGCGAAATTTTACTGTATATCCAGATATTCTTTCCTTACTGGCGGCGGATATGCCTGGTCGATAGCTTTATAATCTTCTTCTGTCAGCTGGATCTGATCTGCCTGTGCATTAAGAAGTGTATGCTCCGCACGGCCGCTTCTTGGAATGGCAATGGTATGTCCGTCCCGGATATTCCAGGCAAGCATGACCTGCTCTACGGTGGCATTATACTTTTTAGCGATCTCTTTTAAAACCGGGTTGTTTAAGATGCCCTCTCTTAAAGTCCCAGCCTGTGCCAGAGGACAATAGGACATCAAGGCCACATCATGCTCTCTCATCCACGGCAGAAGGCTGTATTCAATGCCTCTGGAGCCTGTATGATAAAGAACCTGGTTTACCAGGCAGTTTCTGCCTTCCGGGATCTGCCACAGTTCTTCCATATCATCAATATCAAAGTTGGAAACGCCCCATTCTTTGATCTTTCCTGCTTTTTTCACACGATCCAGCTCTGCTACGGTTTCTTCCAGAGGATAGTTTCCTCTCCAGTGATACAGATAAAGATCCAGGTATTCCACGCCCATCCGCTTCATGGAATTATCTAGCGCCTGTTCCAGTCGGTGTTTCCCCGCATTGTTTGGCAGAACTTTAGATACCAGAAAAAGATCATCCCGTTTTTTATCAGAAATGACCTCTTTTATAAGACTTTCCGCTTTTCCATTTCCATACATTTCTGCAGTATCGATCAGCGTCATACCAGCAGAAATGCCAGTGCGCAGACTTTCCATTTCCCGCGCTCTTGCTGCTTTATTTTCCCCAAGGAACCAGGTTCCAAGCCCTAAGGCCGGAACCTGCACTCCGTTTCTTAATGTAACTGTATGTTTCATATTAGATCAGACCTGCTTTTTCCATTTCTTTTTTCATCTTATCATAAGACGCACCTTCTGGTGTTGGAAGATTTGGTAAATATGGTTTTCCAGCTGCCTGTCCACGCATGATAGCCATATCCTTTGCAGCTACCGGGAAGCTTGCACCATCCATTGCCAGACGAACTGGATTTAACTTATACTGGGCTGCCAGGGAACCTTTCAGATCTCCGGCCACGTATTTATTGTAAATATCTACGATCAGCTCCGGCATAAAGTTTCCGGCTGTACACACACCACCTACAGCTCCAATACATAAGCTGGCATATAACAGTGTGTCCTTTCCGCCAAATACCTTAAAACCTACATCTGCATTTCTGCGGATAAATTCCTCTGTCTGGGTAATGTCACCGGAGGTATCTTTCATACCTACGATATTTTTCACCTCATGGGCCAGTTTTTCTACCAGATCTGCACTTAAGGTGTAACCAACTCTTCCAGGATTATTATACAACAGAACCGGAATTTCCGGAACTGCCTCTGCAATTGTTTTAAAATGCAGGAACAATTCGTTAAAATTGGGTTTTAAGAACATAGGTTGTAAAATGGAGATGCCTGCTGCACCGTTTGCTACTGCCATTTTTGCAAGGCGGACGCATTTTTTCGTATTGATCGCGCCGATTCCAAAGTAAACAGGAACTCTTCCCGCTGCCTGGTCTACCATGATCTTAAATCCACGTTCCATTTCCTCTTCTTCGATCTGGTAGAACTCACCGTTGGAGCCAAAAGCAAGGATACCGTGAAGGCCGCCATTAATCACATAGTCTACCTGTGCCCGCATAGCTGCTTCATTGATTTTTTCCTCTTCGTCAATAACTGTAATAATAGGAACGATAACGCCCTTGATAAAATCTGTATTCATAACATTTCCCTCTTAGATCAATAAAGAATTATTTTTCTTTTACAATAGAAACACCGGTCATTCTCTCATAGTAACGGATAATGTCATCATGGTCGCAGCTGCCTTCGTCATGGTTCTTTAATTCCTGCATTACTTCCATCATATGTGCGGTCATTGGTACTGGCATATTGATAGCGTGGGAAGCATTTAATGCATTGTTTAAATCCTTGATGTGCAGGTCAATTCTGAATCCAGGCTTGTAATTTCCAGCTAACATCATAGGCACCTTTGCGTCCATAACAGTAGAACCAGCAAGGCCGCCACGGATGGCCTGATATACCAGTTCTGGATCGGTTCCCATTTTCTTTGCAAAGGTCATTGCCTCTGCACAGATACCGATATTGGCTGCAACGACCATCTGGTTAGCCAGTTTTGCTACGTTTCCGGAGCCGATCTCACCTACATATACAACAGAACTTCCCATTGCCTTTAATAAGTCAGTGTACTTGTCAAATACCTCTTTCTTACCACCACACATGATAGATAAGGTTCCATCAATTGCCTTTGGCTCTCCGCCGGAAACCGGGCAGTCTAACATTTCCATGCCAGTTCTTTCTTTTAACTCAGCTGCAATCTTCTTGGACTCTACTGGATCGATGGAAGACATGTCGATGACTACGGTATCTTTATCTGCTCCCTCTGCAACACCATTTTCACCTAATAAAGCAGCTCTTACATTTGGAGAGTTTGGCACCATGGTAATGACTACATCTACGCCCTTTGCAACTTCTGCGTTATTTGCACCTGCTGTAGCACCTGCTGCTACCAGCTCTTCTACTGCTTCTTTGTGGAAGTCATTCACACAAACCTGATAACCTGCCTTTAAAAGGTTCTTTGCCATTGGCTTTCCCATAATTCCTAAACCAATAAATCCTACTTTCATTTTTTATTCTCTCCCGTTATTAAACTTGAATTTTTCGAATTTACTTACCAGTTTTTCGGATAATAGATCTCTCTGCTCTCCATAAGCCCATCTTTTTCCAGCTTCGCAATATCCAGACGCTGTGGATTACCAGGAAGATCTGGTTGGCAGTAGAAGCGGCCGTTCTTTTCCTCAGGCTGGAACAGGGTATAAGCACCTACCGGGCGGCTGATCGGCTCATGGTATTCGATCCACTCATCTTCGTTGTATAAACAACCAAAAATGGCATTCAGATAAATTCTTCCGCCGGATGTGAATTTAACTCCTTTTTCACGGGCCAGATCACGGATCCTGATAAGATCATCCATTCTGGTCATTCTGCCTACAGACGGCTGAACGTGATCTACGCCTTTTTCAATATAAGTTTCATATTCATAATAGATCCTCATGGACTCTCCAAAAGCGATTGGAATTTTCACTCCCATTTCTTTTAACCTGCGGATCCCGTTCATGTTATGGGAATGGATCGGTTCCTCCAGCCATGCCAGGTGATATGGTTCACACAGCTTCGCAAACTTGTATGCACTGTCCACATCCCATCTCTGGTTGCAGTCAACTGCTACACCGATTTTGTCTCCCACTGCCTTACGGACCTTTTCGATTCTGCGAAGATCCCGCTCCATATCGGTACCGTCATTACTTCCCACTTTAAATTTAACAGTGGTGTAGCCTTCCTCCACATACCGGACCATGTCTTCTACCAGCTCATCATCCTCCATAAGAAGGGAACCGCCGCCTTTATAAGCCTGGGCCCAGTCTTTTGTAGCTCCCATAAATCTGTGAAGAGGCTTATTGGCTCTCTGAGCCAGGATATCCAGCATCATCAGGTCTAACTGTCCCACTTCCACAGCCTTCTCGCTTTGAAATCCTGCGTTTCTTATCTTCCAATAAAGACTGTTTCTCCACTCATTGTAGCTATGCTCTTCTCCGTTTAAGATCATAGGAAGAATGTCCGTAATAAATCCAGGACCTACTGACAGATGAGCGCATGCTCCTTCCTGGTCATACAGTTCAATGCAGCCCTGTTCCGGTGCGAACTTTCCCATTCCTCCGGTTCCGTCTTTAAAAGGCTTTGGTAGGGGAATTTTATGGAAATGATAGTATACGGCTTTTGTAAATTTTATTTTATCCTCAAAAGAAAAAGTAAACATCTTCATTGCCTCCGTTTATCTTTTTTATTTTTATAGATCTTATAATCCTGTGGAAGACAGCTCATTTGCTACACCGTCTTCTACGATCTTTGCACAGGACATGGAATCACTTTCCCCATAGCTTGAAAGCTGAAGAGCATTAAAGAAAGTACCATCTGCGCCTGTAAAGGAGTTTCTTTCAAAGGTTGGATCCATCTGGAAACTGCTCCATTCCATTACCTTTGCATTTGCCTCTGCTACCTGGCTTCCGCTCAGATCCAGCATAGAAAGTCCAGCCTTGTTAGCAGGAACACCACGGGTATCTCCCAGTGTCTTTACACCATCTTCTTCGGCTACCAGGAACTGGATCAAAGCAGCTGCCTCTGCCGGATGCTCTGTGGTTGCGCTGATACCAAATGCCTGGTTTACCTTGATAAAGCCGCCGTGGTAATCACCCATCTTAATGTAATCACCGATCACAAACTCGCCGTCTTTTACTGCTTCTGCATGTTTTACAATGGAAGTATCATAAAGGAAAATGCCTGCATAATGTCCATCGATCCAGTTTGCGTTTGTATCGATCAGGTCAGCGCCGTCTCCTGCTACCTTCTGTAAAGTAGGAATTACGTGGTTGTCCTCCAGATTCTTAAGAAAATCAAATCCTTCTGCGATTTCTTCCTGGCTGTACTGCAAAGCGCCATCCTTTACCCAGTCTTTGCCATATTTACACTGCAGGTAATAAACCATAAGAAAAGCACGATCCAGTTCCTTTGTAACCAGCGGATAGTAGGAGTCATCATATGCCTCAAATGCTTTTCCTGCTGCTAACAGTTCATCTAATGTAGTAGGGATCTCCACACCGATCTTATCAAAAGTGGTCTTGTTCCAGCAGAACACTCTTCCTGTATTGCTGATGGGGATGGCGTTCAGCTTGCCGTTGATGGTAAATACGGATTTATCCCCCTCTGTATAATTGTCCAGATCCAGGATATTGGATACCTTGTTCAGATCATAGAAGTTGTCCCCTTTTGGTGAGTAGGTGGACACCCAGCTCCAGTCTAACTGCATCACATCTGCTGCATTGCCTGATTTGATGCCCAATGCGATCTTTTCCTCATGGCCGTTAAATGCCTCGTATTCAGCTGCTACCTTAATATTTGGGTATTTCTCCTGGAATTTATCGATTGCTGCCAGCGTAGCCTGATTTCTGGAATCTCCGCCCCACCAGTTCAGTCTCAGTGTAATAGGAGTCTGAGTATCAACCTCAAGTCCTTCCGGTGCTGCAGGTTCTTCCGTTCCCTGTGTCGCGTCACTGGCCTGCGCATTCTGTTCCCCTGTGGACTCCTGCGGTTTAGATGTAGGCATGCAGCCCACTGTGCTGACAGCCATTGCTCCTGCCAGAAGTAATGCCCCTAATTTTTTTACATTTTTCTTCATTTTTGTTTTCTCCCTTCTGCATCAATGATGATTAAAATACACTCCATAAGCATTTTCATAAAAAATCTGTTCTTTTTCCTGATCTGTGAACACGGTCGAGTCAGCTATATAGCCAACATAATGACCATATACATCCTCTTTCAGTGCCGATGGAAAATCTGTGCCAAACATCAGCTTTTCTGCTCCAACCATCTCCTTAGCCAACTGGATAAACTCAATGGCCTTGGGATATGGATACTCATCCGGCCTGCAGTTATGGACCACACTTGACAGATCAAACCAGAGATTTGGCAGCTGTAACTGTTCTAAGGCCCAGCGCAGCCTGTCTTTATCCTTGTTTGATGGAGCCAGCAGATGGCAGGCCACAAATTTCATCTCCGGGTATCTTTTAACCAGATTGCAAAGTTCCGGAACCTGCCAGCTGTCACTTCCACATTTTCCAATATCAATGACAAATACATGACCATGATCACAGGCATAGGAACAGGCTTCATCCATCACAGGACCATCCAGTTTCAGTTCAGGATGGATAGCCATCAGGCCGGAGCCTGTGCTTACCTCAAATTTTTCTATCTTAAACCCCAGTTCTTCAAACAGGTACCTTCGTATACCATCTTTATCTCTGGAAAATGGATCATAGGCACCGGCTCCAGCAAACCGGTCCGGGTACTTTTTAACTGCCAGATGGGTGTAGAAATTCTGATATCCATAGAAATTGCCCTGGAGCAGAACTGCCTTTTCTACCCCATTTTTATCCATTACCTGTAAAAGATGTTCCGGCGTCACCTGATCCCCGCCAAACTCCTTCGGTATCATCCTTACGGTCTGACCATTGGCATAGACAGCCATTCCGTTTCCTATGCTGCGCAGCTCTCCACCTGCGCCCGTTCCGGCAATATACTGGACCAGATGAGCATGACTGTCAATGATCCTGCCCTTTCTCATCCCTTTACACCTCCTGCTGCAATTCCTTCTACAAAGGAATCCTGTGCTGTAAAGAATACGATCAGTGAAGGAACAATAGCGATCAGTGACATGGCTAATACTCTGTTCCATTCAAATCCTACGTCTGCGTCCATGGACATACGAAGGAAAATGGATACCGGATATTTAGCTACTGTATTAACATAAATAAGTGGTCCCATAAAATCATTGGATGCCCACATAAACTGGAACAATGCACAGGAAACAATGGAAGGTTTCAGCATTGGAACGATCACGTACCAGAGTCTCTGCATAATTCCGCATCCATCGATCTCAGCTGCTTCCTCCAGTTCTTTTGGTATTCCACGAAGGAACTGGATCAACATGTATACAAAGTAGGTATCTCCTGCCAACAGGGAAGGAATAATAATAGGAAGATAAGAGTCTAACCATCCTACCTGGTCAAAGAGTATGTACTGAGGTACGTTTAATACTACCTGAGGCAGAAACAGTGTGGACAGCAATACTGCAAAAGAAAAACGTTTGCCAATAAAGTTAAACCGTGCAAATCCATAAGCAGTCAGTGTAGCGGAAGCTACGGTAAAAAGTACTTTTGGAATTACAAACTTATAAGTGTTCACCATGAAATGAAGGAGTGTCATTCCCTGGTATCCTTCAAAGCCTTTTTTGTAACCACTTAAGGTTGGGAATCTTGGTATACAGCTTACGCTGGAAAATATCTGTTCATTGGTCATAAAAGAAGCTCCGATCATCCAGACCAGGGGGTAAACCATGACAACTCCCACTGCCAGAAGGATGACATATCTCCAGACCATATTTACTTTATTACGTGTTTCACGAGACATTCGATCTACCTCCCATCCTCGTCAGAATAATATACCCAGTACTTCTGGCTGAAGAACGCTACACCTGTCAGTGTCATGATGATCAGGAACAGAAGCCAGGCAATGGCACTTGCCATACCCATTTCATAACTCTTAAAGGCATTGTTATATACCAGAAGAGATACCAATGTAGTGGAACGAAGAGGTCCTCCCTGAGTTACGATAAACGGACCATTGAATTCCTGGAACTTGTTGCACAGCTGGGTAACGAAATTATAGAAAATAACCGGTGTGATAAGTGGAATGGTTACACTGAAAAACTGTCTCCATTTTCCTGCTCCGTCAATGGATGCTGCCTCATACAGATCCTTTGACACTCCCTTTAAGGCTGCAAGGAAGATCACCATCGGGGAACCAAACTGCCAGATCTTTAAAAATACAATGACCCAGAAAGCTCCGCCTGGATCACCCAGCCAGTTAAAGGGCTGGATACCAAACCTGGATGCGATCATGTTTACAAGTCCCTCTGTCTTAAACAAAAATCTCCACAATACCGCAATGGAAACGGATCCACCCAGAATAGAAGGGATGTAATAAGCAGTTCTGAAAAAGTTCACGCCCTTGATCTTAAAATTCAGGATATAAGCGATAAACAAAGCAAAGATCAATTCCAGTGGAACGGTAAGAAAGGCATATTTAAAGGTCTGTATAAATGCCTTCATGATCAATGGGTCGCCCAGTATTTTTTTGTAGTTGCTTAAGCCTGAAAAAGTAGCTGTCCTGAAAAGGTTGTAATCATGGAAACTGTAGATCAATGATGATATAAAGGGATACAGTTTAAAGATTGCAAATCCGATCCACCACGGCAGGATCAGCAACAGTCCCACATTCTTCTTTCTGAATTCTTTGAATTTCATTTTATCGCCTCCTCCATGTTTTCCCGTTCTTGAATACCATGTTTTCCCACCAACTTTTTCTTCATGTTTTCCCTCTCCTTTTTCATATCATTTTAAATATAATATTATTACGTTCCCGCGTTGGCTTTTTTAGCAATTTTAGCTTATTTCCATGCCATACGTCTTTATATTTTGTATTATATACTTGTATTTCTCATTTTACAAAGCTATAATAATTATACTTATCATGGCATTTTAGTTATAGTAAATTCCAGTTTTTTACATTCCATGGATTTTATTTGTAATATATTAAAGAAGCAATAAGAAAGGGACCGATCTTATATGACAACACGACAATTTTATTACCTTACCGTTATAGCGGATCTTGGAAATCTTTCCGCTGCAGCCCAGAAACTGCAGATCTCCCAGCCTGCCTTAAGCAAATTTCTTACGGAATATGAAGCTTCCCTTGGCTTCCAGATCTTTCTCCGTTATCACCGACATCTGGCACCTACCTCTGTAGGCCGCTGCGTGATCGAATACGCACATAAGATCGTCAGTGAGCAGAACAGACTTTCCCAGTCCTTAAGAACGATCATCAACAGGGATCATGCCTGTATCCGCCTTGGAACTACTCCCAACCGTGGTTCTGTGATCTACAGCCGGATCTATCAGACGTTTATGGATCGTTACCCGGATATTTCCCTGTCTCTCACAGAACGATACTCCAATGAACAGACAGAAGCGGTTCTGAAAGGCCAAGTGGATCTTACCATCGGCTCCGGAAAATCTTCTGATAAAGTAACCGATATCCCCGTTGCGCATGAGGAACTCCTGGTTGCCCTTCCTGCGGCTCATCCTCTGGCATCTTCCGATAAGGTCCGTCTTTCTGACCTGAAAGATACGCCGTTCGTACTCCAGGGGCCACGTCACAATATCCGCATTCTTGCAGAAGAGCTTTTTAAAGAAGCCGGATTTGAACCTGTAATTACCTTTGAGTCCGATAATGTGATCATTGTTGACTCCATGCTCCACCATGCTGCCGGAGCAGGCTTTGTATCAAAAAAATACGCCGTTCCCTGTAACGAACTGGTTTTTCTCCCCTTAGATCCGCCTGTATACCAAGAAACCCATATCCGCTTTCCTTTGGGACATAAACTGACAGAACCGGAACAGTACCTTGCGTTTCTTCTGATCCGTGATATCCAGTCCAATCCAGAACAGCGTTTTGAGATCATTCCTTCAAAAGAAGTAAATGATCTGCTCCAGGCTGCTGATCCTGATATGAGCAGTAAAAACGATCCTGCTTCCATACAGGGCGGACATGCAGCTGCATCCTCTGTACAGGGGTATTCTGAGTTAAACTTAAATCCCCAGCTTCTTCGTTATGTGATCGCCATTGTAGATGAAAAAAGCCTGACCAAAGCCGCTGAAAAGTTTTATCTGACCCAGCCTACTCTTTCCCGTTATCTTCACGGCATGGAAAAAATGCTGGGTGCCAGATTATTTACCAGAGAACACAACAAATTACTTCCAACCAATGCCGGAAAGGTATTTGTAAACTTTGCCCGCAACATCCTACAGATCGAGGAAGAAATGTCAGAACACATCAAAACCTATCAGCAGGGACATGACGGTGGTATCTATCTGCAATGTGACCCCAGTCTGCTACACATCATCCAGACACAGGTCATTCCCAGTTTTAAGAAACAGCACCCGGATATCCAGCTGAATGTGAGCACCAACAGCCGTGAGCAGATCCAGGAGTCACTTTTAAATGCATCTGCTGATTATGGGGTCTATTTTTCCTGCGAAGAAGAACATCCTATTTTAGACAGCCGCATTCTGGATGAAGATGAACTTGTGTATTGTTCCAAACATGATCTCCTTTCTGATCCCCTGGAGCATACTAAAATTATGACGGTTCCAAAAGGAAATCCTCTTTACGCTGAACAGAAACGCCTGTTTCAGCAGTTATATCTGACTTTCCCTGCAACTTCCTGTGAAGCAGCTCCATCCATTCTTTTTTTTCTGGAAAAAAATGGAATTGGAAACACCATATTGCCTTCTAAAACAATGGCAAATAACCCGGATGACCGCCATTTTCTTACACCGGCCCCGGGATATTTTCTCATCATGGCCCATCATCCCATCCGCACCATGCCTCCGGTGACCAGGGATTTAGAAACTCTGCTTTATGATACATTTGAAACATATTTTGAGCATTTCGCGGAGTTATTTTCATAAATATGGAAAAAATGTAGATGCATGGCAATTAAAAAGGCAGCTGCATATCCCTGGACTTTATCGCTTACCTGTCCAAGCAACTTGCACACAGGAAGGTTTGCTACCTTTCCAAGGATATCCCAGAGAGCCACATCAATGCCGCTGATGGCACCCATGACCATTCCCTGACGGCCATTTGCCCAGTTGTTCCACATCATCTTCTGATGGAGAAATTCGATCTTTGTGGGATCTTCATCTAAAAGTAATGATTTTAACTGTTTTTCTACTACAAATTCCATTGCATCCATGGAACTTCCAAAGGTTGCTGCTTCTCCGATCCCTGTAAGTTCTGTATCTGTTTCAATGAAGATAAGAAATGATCACCGGCATCAGCAGTGCCAGGATGGCATCCTTAAATGCCTGAACTTTTTCCTCTGTGGCAGCTCTTTCGCTTGGCTCAAATCCCTGTTTTTTACATAAGAAGTGGGCAACCACACATAACACCAGACAGATGAAAATTCCCGGAAGGAAACCTGCCATAAACAGATCACTGATAGAAGTTCCTGTCGCTACACCGTACTGGATGAGACCGATACTTGTGGGAATGATAACACCCTGGTCTGCAGTGCTGTAAACAGTTCACCAAAACTCATGGACACTGCATCGATCCCTAGCTCTCCAAGAGAGTCAACACAGACGGAACTTTCCAGCATTCTCATCCGGATGCCCTTTGCGTCTTCCGGATGAACGATGGGTCTGCTGGAATTGGTCATGCTTCTAAAACCAAGATCAAAGGTTCCATAGGTCTCAATTCCCTATTTTTCCAGTCCTTTAAAAATTTCCTGTCCTGTTTCTCCGTCCAGTACCTTAAAAGCTTCTTCTCTGGAGTCAAACAGATATAGAAAGTTAAATACGTCCATATCCGGGTCAAATCCGCTTAAAGTTGCTGCAACTGCAACTGTGATGTCAATGGTTCCAAATGGAAGAGATCACCATGACTTTTGAAGCCAGACTGCTCATGGAACCCTATATTATTGAAAATTACAGTAAATATATTGATATGGATAAACTTCTTGACTTAGAAGAACAGACAAAAAAGATCTTAAGCAGTGATATCTTAGAGCAGAAGGATGCTGTTGTCTTCTGCAATATTGATGATGCCTTACACCGCACCATTGCCGATGCCTGTAAAAACAAATACCTGAACATGAACTTATCCCAGATCTATGACCAGAACATCCGTATCCGCATCTTAGGCGAACAACCGAATAATTCTTTTAAAGGCTGTTGTAAAACAGATAAATAATTATCCATTCTGCAACAGCCCTTTTATCTTTATATATGCTAAACCAGATAATTATTTGGCAGGCGCACGCTTCTCCTGCATCTCTCAGGTTTCCCTTGTCTGTACCAGCGGCGTGTGGATCGTGCGAAATTTTCCACCTCAAATAATCATCTGGGTAAAGCCTTATTTATTTTCTTTTTTCAAATACTCCGTATAGGGCACATCCGGATCCAGGATCAGTCCCCCATGCATAGTCGGGGCTTTGGCCGGTTTCATGTAATCACCGTATTCCGCAGTAAGCCGGCCGTCATAGCCTACAGGAACAGGTATCTTGCGGTTTTCAAAAGGCATGTAAACAGCTTCTTTGAACCACTCCCGCTTCCAGGTGTTTTTTTCCAGATAGCGGATAAATACAGTATCGCAGACATATTCCGTATCTTTGCCTTTGAAGCGGGTACACAGTTTTTCATAACCCTTATATGCCTTGCGCATAGGGACATGGAGAATGGTCCCAATGCCATGAAGTACCTTTCCCAAAAACGTTGCATTTTCATAATAATCAAAGCGGTACCAGGTATAAAGTACGGTCCAATAAAACTGGATCTTTTTTGCCCAGCTTTTTCTTTCTTTTTCCGTTTTCGGCATACCGTCCAATGGAAAAATATCAATAAAAATGCCGCAGTTATATCCCGCCTTTTTATCTTCTTCATTGCAGCCGCAGGTCTTGCTGTTTCGGATCTGGGCGTGGCCGCGAAGATAATTTTTCTCTGTATACACAGTCTGGAGCACCAGATCTTCTTTCAGCCATTTCGGGGCGATCTGCACAAATTTATCATAATCTTCCCGCAGCATTACCAGGTCAATATCGTCATCCCATGGAATATATCCTTCATGGCGGATGGCACCGATCAAGGTTCCGCTGTCAGCAAAATATTTAAGCCCATTGGCTTTGCAGATGCGCTCCACTTCATCTAACATTTCCAGCTGTACCGCCCATACACGCTTCGTTTTTTCATCTACCGTGTATCCGCAGCGTATTTCCTCTTTATAAAATTCCGGCTTTTCTCTCAGCATGTCCCAATAATCAATCCTTCCAAACTGTTTTTATCTCACATAACATGGCATTCCTGTGATTTTTTTATGGCTGTCCCGTCAGCCGCCTGTATATTTTCCCTAAATACTGATACAGGAACGGATCACGCATTACCAGAAGCACCAGGAAATACACCATTGCACCTGCACCGATCTGAATAAAAGTGGTAATAGGTCCCAGGCCCCGGACCTGTTCCAAAAACTGGCCCGTCCACACCACAGCTCCCAGCATAATAACAGCCGCCACAAGACGCCTCCAGCCATAACGCACCAGCATTTTCAGCTTTATAAAATCTCTTCCCAGCCACAGATAAAGGGAGGTGATAAAACATTCTGCTGCTACTGACGCTGCTGCTGCTCCCAACGCTGCAAAATGAGGGATCAGAAGGAAATTTAAACAGGCATTGACCATAGCTCCTGCTACGATCACTTTGCCGCTCTGGGCCCTTTTTCCACCAGGCGTTAAAATCTGGCTGCCGATGCAGTCACTTAAACCTACCACCAGCACCAGAGGACTGCATACATACATTAAAAATGTCACCGGCAGATACCCGTTTCCCAAAAACCAGGGAATAAACTGGGCTGCGATCCCCGCCAGACCCAGCATAATAGGCATTGCCATTAAAAGGACAAAATCCAGTGAGTCCTGGAAACGCTTATGGATCTCTTCCATCCGTCCAGTTCCAAATAAATAGGACATACGGGCGGACATAACTGCATTAAAAGACATGATCAGTATTTTCGCCATATTCACAAAACCGGTGGCATATTCATAATAACCGTTCTGCGACTTATTTTCCCCGGAAAACCAGCCAAGCATAGTCTTATCCAAAATGGTATAGACGGAAGTAGCGATGGTAGGGATAAAATACACCAGGGTCTCTTTTAAATGGCGCAAAGGACGCAGTTCTTTTAAAACCGGCTTTTCCACCTGCCCCTTTAAATATCCCCACATGGAAATATTTCCCAGAAGTCCGGTTGCCGCAGTCAATGCCACATACAGCAGAAGATCTTCTTTTTCCCGGATAAATAAAAACAGCATGGCAATGCCCACAAGCTTCACTGCCGTATTTCGCAAAACGATCAGGGAATACTGCTCCAGCCCCCCAAAAAACCAGGAAATATCAAAAGCAACTGCCAGCAGTGTCATCGTCAATACCACATAATAAGGCCTGTATTCCCTGGCAAAGCCGATCACAAACAGCCAGATAATAAGACATGCTGCGGTCGTTGCCATACAAAGCACCTCGATCTCCCAGAAAAGCCGGCTGCGCATCTTTATCTCATCTCTGTGTCTTGCGATCTCCCTCTGCCCATAAGAAGCCGTTCCCAGAGCCGCCAGTATGGCAAAATACTGGACTACGGAATTGGTATAACTCTGTACTCCCGTTCCATCTGCCCCCAGAACACGGGAAATATACGGGGTCGTGATAAATGGGGTGATCAGCGTCATCACCTGGTAAATTAAATTGTATATATAGTTTTTCCGAACACTGGGTGCTTTTGCCATAAGATCTTCTCTATACTCCATTTACATTTATGTTCTCTTAAAATCTTTTTTGTCTCTTGGCTCATTATACCCATGGAAACCTTTTTAAGCAAGGCAAAAATCCGCAACAATGCCAGCACCGGCATTATTACGGATTTTCCAGATAAACTTGTCTGCAATGACTTAATCTTCCATCATATGATCGTATTTCTCTCTTGTTTCTTCCCGTTCCAGATTGAGCACATAAGAAAGACCTTTTAATTTCGTATTCAGGATCAGCTTTTTCGGAAATTCGCAGGCCTCTAACATTTCCTTTGCCCGGTCCAGGTTTCCTATATCGTAAAATATGTGAGCATCACTGTCCACGATCACCGGCACCTTGTATTTTTTACAGAAAGACAGCATAACCGGAAGATTTTTGTCTGCATTCAGTCTGCCGGTACGGGGAGAAAAAGAGCTGTTGTTTACTTCCAGCGCCACTTTTTCTTTTGCTGCCGCTTCCACCAGTTTTTCATAATCCAGAGGAAAACGGTCGTCATCCGGATGTCCGATGATCTTCACATATGGATTTTTCATAGCTCCGATCAATGCATTGGTATTTTCCTCTCTGGTTCCTGCTTTTACACAG
>ENA-OVFU01000806-OVFU01000806.1-human-gut-metagenome-genome-assembly--contig:-NODE-806-length-18023-cov-3.152048_pt1 | contig 18023 bp, 7 predicted proteins | sample MGYA00237764_ERZ505407 | MGnify/ENA primary metagenome ERZ505407 (study PRJEB26158, sample SAMN06016366) | human gut metagenome | biome: human gut; feature: ankylosing spondylitis patient; material...
AGCAAAAGCGCATTCGGATTCGCCAATCCGATATCCTCAGAAGCGGAGATCACCAACCGCCGTGCGATAAACTCAGGGTCTTCTCCCCCGGCCACCATACGGGCGAGCCAGTAAATGGCGCCATCGGGATCGCTACCCCGGATCGACTTGATAAAAGCGGAGATTATATCGTAATGCATCTCCCCTCCCTTATCATACGCCGCAGGGTTCTCCTGCAACCTCTCCACTACCTTCTCATCCAGAATCTCAATATCGTCACTCTCCTCGGCAGACACCACCAGTTCCAGAATATTCAGCAACTTCCGGGCGTCTCCTCCCGAGTAACGTAACATGGCATCCGTTTCCGTCAGCCTTATGTTTTTATCCTTCAGAACGACATCCTCGGCGATCGCCTTATGCAATAGCGTAAGCAAGTCATTCTTGTCCAGCGATTTCAACACGTACACCTGACAACGGGATAACAAAGGACGGATTACCTCGAACGAGGGATTCTCCGTGGTTGCCCCAATCAGCGTCACCACGCCCGTCTCCACGGCGTTCAGCAATGAGTCTTGCTGCGACTTACTGAACCGGTGTATCTCATCAATAAACAATATCGGTGATACCGTATTGAAGAAGCGGTTGCTCTTGGCCTTCTCTATCACCTCCCGCACGTCCTTCACTCCCGAACTGATCGCGCTTAACGTATAAAAAGGCGCATCCAACTTATTCGCTATGATTTGCGCTAAGGTAGTCTTCCCTACTCCCGGCGGCCCCCACAATATAAAAGAGGGAACCCGTCCCGCATCAATCATCTTCCTCAACACGGCTCCCTGGCCTACCAGGTGCTTCTGTCCGATATAATCATCCAACGTCTTCGGACGTAATCTCTCTGCTAATGGTTGACTCATCATGGAAGCAAAAGTCGGACATTTTATTTACTTTTCAAAGGATAAGTCAAGAAATTTATCGTATAAAAAGAATGTTAAACAACAGGAAATAGTGACATAATGAAAGAGTAATCATCACAAACACACTTTTACCCATATAATATACTAACATTATGACAATAAAAATTTAACATTCCCTTAGTTCCCTATCCTTTTTATCCCGTACTTTTAGCGATATCTTCTTAACACATTATACCTTTTTTCTTGAAGCATTAAATATCTATCAGTTGGTGCATGATCGTCCAACAGTTGGTGCATGATCATGCAACGATTGTTAGATGATCATGCACCAATTGTTAGATGATCTATATTTCCATATAAAACCAATAAGCCTTCCAAGGAAATGGGATAAGGGAAGCTATCAAAACATGTAAGATATATAACAAAAAAAGATGCCCCTCCATAATCGGAGAGGCACCCTATACATTATATTATATATGTTAGATTAGCGAGTTCCGCCAGCCCACCATACAGGCTCTGAATATACGTATTGACCGTCGCCATAAGCGGCTTTTACTTCCGGATTTGATACCACGTCACTATTACCATAAGGCATACGAAGAGGGAATTTTTTCGTATTCGCCAATGTCACGAAATTCTCTCCTAATCCTTTCATTCTACGGATATCATTAAAAGTCTCGGTAGCCTCTCCCGATGCCCCCCACAAAGCCAGATATTTCTGGATCATGGTCTCTTTCAAAGGATTTACAGCAAACAACGGTTTAACTTGGTTATCGAAATATGTATTGGCCGTCTCCTCTGTCATTTTTTCTGAATTCACGACCATTTTGCTACCCATATAAGTGATAGCAGCAGAGACACTTCTTTCAGCATTTGCGATTCCGGCAGCTACCGCCTCTTTCAACGCTTTCTCGGCGTCAGACGTACGGTCTAAGCGACATAACGCCTCAGCTTGCAAGAATTTCAACTCATGATAACTCATCAACATCGTAGGAGCCGTGTTTGAATATACAAAGGCGGAAACACCATATTTCTGCATATTCTGCTCAGGAGTACCATTCGGGGCCGGAACTAAGTTCTTATCAGCAGAGCCTGTAACCTGTACGCGTTTCTTGTCAGCCGTAGTAGGAGAAAGCATCACTCTTTCCAATCGAGGATCTTTACGCTCAATCAACTTGTCCGTCAAGCTCTGGCTATTGGCAAAACCAGCGCGAGAATCGAAGTAACCAAAGAATGGGTTGATATTATTCGCATCATAGACAGCGTATGCAGCCTCGTCATCCGCAGAAGTAAAAGATTTTGATACATAGTCCAAAACCTTATTCAAATCAGCTTGCTTATCCGTGGAACGATTGATCAGACGCATCGTATAACGAGCCTTCAAACCATAAGCGAATTTAATCCATTTCTCGGCATCTCCATTATACAAATAATCATACGTACCAACCGGTGAACGATCAGACTGATTCAAATCCTCGATCGCCTTGTCCAAGGAGGCCATTATAGAGACATAAATCTCCTCTTGCTTATCTATTTTAGGATTCATATTCACCGGTGAGCCATTCTCATCCAATAAAGAAGCTTCACTATAAGGTGTATCTCCAAATATATCCGCCAATAGAGCGCCATTGTAAGCTTCCATGACCTCAGCGATACCTCTCGTCACTAAATTTCCCTCATCACGCTTACCTTCTTGACATTGACCGATAATAACACGAGCGTTCTTCAAGCTTGTATAAACATTTCCCCACGTATTCTCAAACGTAGAAGAGGCAGAAGGCTCATTCAAACGAATTTCCGCGTTATATAACTGGTTTTCGATACCCACTTCATATTCCACGTAGGAAGATGAATAGGTATTGAAGTCTCCGCTAACGTTGGAAAATGCAGTAGAAGTAATCAAGTCGGCCAAGATAAATTTGCCATCCACGCTATTTGTATGGCTCGTATCTTGGTTAATCCGATCCATTACATCCTCGGAACATCCAGCCAATGCCAAGGATACGGCCGACATAACAGCCAACCCTTTAAATGATTTTATTATTGTATTCATATATATCTGTCTTCTTTATAAATTAGAAATTTACGTTGACACCAAAACCGTAGCTAGATGTACCCGGTAAGGAGAAACGCTCGAAAGCGCCAGCCATATTGTTATTTCCTTGAGTAGCCTCCGGATCGAAGCCTTTTATCTCAGACCATACAATGATATTACGGGCGAAAACATTCACGTTTACATTCAAGTTATCTTTCTTATATACAGGATATGACAATGAAAGTTCACGCAATTTCAAGAACGAGTTGTCATAGACATAGGCTTCGTCAATGCCCCTCACGCTTTTGAAATACTCCTCTGCATCTGATCCTTTCACTCCACCCGTATAGGGAACATAGATAGGTTTACCATCCGCATCTACGCCCTTCTGTTCAACAGCAGCATAGTCAAAATGATATTTATCACTCTTACGAACCTCTCCAGATAACTTACTTGTACCGTAGAAGTTTGTCTCACCAGCCGTACCACTATACATTTGTCCACCTTGCTTCCAGTCAAATACAGCAGCCAAACGGAATTTATACAACTCGATATTCGTATTGAAACCCAAACGGAAATCAGGAGAAACCTTACCGATTACTTGGGTCTCACCAGCCTCTGGTATACCTTTTTCGTTTACTACAATTCGTCCTTCGCCATCACGTTTGTAACCAACACCATAGATTACCGGGAATTTATCGCCGATACCTGCACGTACTTGAGGAGTCACGAAACCACCCAACATAATGCTCTCTACGCCCGGAGCCAACTCGTCTACATAATTGTCGATCTTTGAGAAGTTAAAAGCGAAGTCCAGCTTGAAATTCTTCGTATCAACCGGAGAGATACCTAATGTAATCTCATGTACGTTTGAGTGCATCTTTCCACCATTCATCATCATACTGGAAGCACCTGTGGAGCCAGCCAAAGGCACCTCGAAGATTTGGTCTTTCACGTTCTGACGAGAATACGTATAATTCAATGAAACTAAACCATTCAAGAAAGTCAAGTCAGTACCAAGCTCATAAGACTTCGTGTTCTGAGGCTTCAAGTTCGGATCATAAACCACGAAATAAGGAATATACGCCATATTTCCATTAATCGGATACATAATAGGTGTTCCCTGGAAGAAACCACCACCATAACCTGGCGTATAATAATAAGACGGCACATATTCTCCTGCCATACCTACCTCTGCGTAAGAGCCACGGATCTTACCAAATGTCAAGATATCATTCTTCAAGGCTTCCACTTCCGTGAATACCCATCCAAGGGATACGGAAGGATAAAAGAACGAACGGTTATCTCTCGGCATAGAAGACACGATATCGTTACGTCCCGTAACATTCAAATAAAGCATATTCTTCCAAGCCAAAGATAAGCTAGCGAAGTTACCTACCGTACGTTTTCTCTTATACTCATGAGAGCTGTTAAATACAGAAGCGTTGTTCAAATGGTTCCAGCCCGGGAAGTTGAAGCTATATCCCACGGCTTGAGTATTACTTATTCGCTTATCTACAAGCTCATTACCCAACAAAGCATCGAATACGAAGTCCTCATTGATATTCCAGTTATACGTAAACGTCAACAATGAGTTCATCTCATTTACCGTAAAACCGTATTCGCTAGCATAACCATTCGTATAACCAGTTGTACCGTAGCCGTAAATATCAGAGTAATTGGTCGTATAAGCGTCATCACCAATTTGGTATTTCACATCCAATTTATGATTGTCCGTACCAAATTTAGTAGAATACTTCAAGAACGCATTCCCGAAGAAACGTTGAGATCTCTCCGTAAAGCTATTATTGTCGCACGCCCAGTTTCCATCATCGATCCAATTCTCACGGAACGTATTCTGAGTATAAGGATCACCTTCGATATGGGAAGGTATGCCCGCCATAGTATAACTGATAGGAGCCGTATAAACCGTAGCGGTAACACCGTCATTAGCGGTTCCTTGCTTCTTGATCTTTGATGTCACGAAGTTTCCGTTAAAACCAGTCGTCCAGTTATCATGCAATTGTGCCTCACCCGACAGCTTCACGTTATAACGATCCATTCCCGTAGAACGAACGATACCATCAGAAGTCGTATTACCCAAAGAGAATGAATAGTTTCCTTTATCGAAAGACTGAGCTACATTCACGGAGTTACTCCAAGTAACGCCAGTCTGGAAGAAATCTTTCGCATTATTATAAGCTTGGGGAGTAGCCCATGGATCCAATCCTGCCGCAGCACGCTGAGGCACATAGTATTGTCCATTATGCAATCCACCTTTCGTATATTCATTTTGTACATTACCGCCATATACAGGATCATTCGCCAAGTCAGAGATAGACGGTCCCCAGCTAAATCCCGAATATGGGTTATAAGCACCTTCATTACCTTGTCCATATTCAGTTTGTAACTCAGGTAATGTAGAAACCTTATCAAACGCAAGATTCGTGTTGAATGAGATCTGAGGTTTTCCTTTACGAGCACCTTTTCCGCTCTTTGTAGTAATAACGATCACACCATTAGAAGCACGCATACCATACAACGCAGAAGCAGCTTGTCCTTTCAAGATGTTGATACTCTCGATATCGTTCGGATCTAAGTCTACGGCACGGTTCGCATAGTCAGCTCCACTAACACTACCATTATTCATCGTATCCGTATTAACATCCGCCGTAGATGCGATCGGCATACCATCGATCACATACAAAGGAGAGTTATCCCCTGTAAATGAACGGGCTCCACGGATCATGATCTTGGAAGATGCGCCTGGCATACCCGATGAGGAAGCGATATCGATACCGGATACTTTACCTTGCAAAGCCCCAGACAAACTAGTGTTAGCACCTTGTGTTAACTCATCCGATTTTACATCTTGCACGGCATAACCTAAAGCTTTCTTTTCCTTTGAGATACCCATAGCCGTAACCACGACCTCATCCAAGTTTTGGGTATCAGACATCAATGTTACATTTACATTGGGAGACACAACTACCTCCTTGGATTTCATACCGATGTATGAAATAACTAATTGCTTACCATCACTAGGAACATCCAAAGTAAAATTACCGTCAAAATCCGTAACTGTTCCCACAGTCGTTCCTTTTACGATAATGGACGCACCGATCACCGGCTCACCATCTTCTCCGACTACCTTACCGGTAACCTTCGAGGTCTGTGCCGAAACTACTCCTACACTCATCGCAAGAAATAGTAGCACAGAAGTCAACTTTTTCTTCATAGACACATTCTTTTTATTTAAACTAAACTAGAAATTCAATTAAGCTTTCGTGGACTATAGTTCATACAGAACTACCAATTTTCAATATTTTATTTAGTGTAGTCATATGAAAAAAAAATTATCATATAAGTTTATATCTATTAAAATTCTGTAATAAATATATTGGATTTGAGAGATATTGTTTATCAGCCATATTGGGAGGATAAGAAAAGCCAGCCGTTTTTCACAAATATCTACATAAAATAAAGTTGTAAATATTTTTAGTAATAAGCTATATGCTATAAAATATCCAGAATAAGTTGATATCAAGTCCAATATCATGCCTATAAAGAGTAAGCTCACTATTTGTTACGATAAAATTAAGATAAAAATAATTTTTTTATTTGTCAAAAAGAAACTATCGGCAGCGATAACTCATTGATTTGTGATACGATCATGTTACCTGAGTCGATTTAGACAGTGGTTATATTGCAAATTGACAGATTTAACAATTAAGAAAACAAAGGAAATATATCACAATAATAATAATTTGTTGTTTTTTTCAGGTATAATTTATAGTTTTGCAACCGTTTTTCATTTAATAGGTATGTCGTAAAACATAAAATGGAGTAGTTCTGTATGAACTTAGTTAATCAACCATTAAAATGCAGAGAAAACATTTTTAAGTATATTGTTAATAAATAAGTGTGTTTATGAAGAAAAAGTTGACTTCTGTGCTACTATTTCTTGCATTGAGTGCAGGTGTGGTTTCAGCACAGACTTCGAAGGTTACCGGTAAGGTAATTGGGGAAGATGGAGAGCCGGTGATCGGAGCCTCCATCATCGTAAAAGGAACCACTGTAGGAACAGTGACTGACTTTGATGGAAACTTTATCTTAGATGTGCCTCACGATGGTAAGCAGTTAGTAATCTCTTACATCGGTATGCAATCTCAAGAGGTTGGAGTATCCTCTAAGGTAAACGTCAGATTGATGTCTGATACGCAAGACTTGGACGAGGTGGTTGTAACCGCCATGGGTATCAAACGAGATCGTAAAGCCCTAGGTTATGCTGCACAAGACTTGAAATCGGATGATTTGAATAAGAGTGGTACGACCTCTTTGGCGAATGCCATCCAAGGTAAATTGACAGGTGTGGATATTCGCCAGTCTTCCGGTGCTCCGGGTGCTTCCGCGCAGATCACGATCCGTGGTGCTCGCTCTTTCGACGGCAACAACCAACCGCTGTATGTGATCGATGGTATGCCTATCAATACAGCCGCGGATTTCGATACGGGTGCCTCTGTGTCTGGAGCCAACTATGCGGATCGTAGTATTGACATCAATCCTGAGGATATTGAGACAATCAATGTATTAAAAGGACAGGCAGCTTCCGCCTTATATGGTATCCGTGCATCTAACGGTGTGATCGTAATCACCACGAAACGCGGATCAAACCAGAAGATGGGTCGTCCTCAAGTGACTGTATCTACGAACTTGAGTGCGCAGCGTGTATCTCGTAAGTTCGAACGTCAAGATGTCTATGCGCAAGGTAACGGCATTAGTGCCTACGACCCTACAGCTTCCATGACTTGGGGTCCGAAAATCACCGACTTAGCTAACGACTCCAAATACGGAGGTAATACAGACAATGCTTATACGAAAGCGGACGGCATACATCAAGGTATGTATTACAATCCGAAACGTGCGGCAGCCGGATTAGATGGATGGACTACTCCTCAGATATACGATAATGTAGGCGACTTCTTGGGAACTGGTTTCACAGAGAATACGAACTTCAATATCTCACAGGCGTTGAACGGCGTGAACTACTCTGTCGGTATTAACAACTCCCATCAAAAGGGTATCATTCCTTCTACAGGTATGGATCGTTGGGGCGCCCGCGGTTTGGTAGACTGGAAGATCAATAACGAATGGAAGTCCGGTTTCTCCGCTAATTATTCCTCAAGTAAGATCACGAGTGCCCCGGGCGCAAACTCTGGTATCATGAACGTGGTTTATTCCGCTCCTTCCGAATACGATTTAAAAGGTATTCCGTTCAATGTTCCGGGTGATCCGAGCAATCAGGTCTTGTTCCGTTCGACTAGTTTCAATAACCCCTATTGGTGGGCAGAGAACGATGAGTATCGTCAGCACACCAACCGTGCTTTCGGTAACGCTTACGTAGAATACGAGCCAAAGTTGGGTTGGGGCGATAATATGTCATTACGTTTCCGCGAACAAGCCGGTTTGGATATCTGGACTTCCGACTATGCTGATATCGCCGAGATCGGTTCCGCAGCCAACACGAAAGGACAGGTTGATAACTATGGGTCTCAACACAATGTGTTCAATAATTTGTTCACGGCCAACTTCGACGGTAAGTTTGGAAACGAGGATGAGTGGGGTGTAAATGTCGTATTAGGTAATGAGGTAAATCACGAGAATATCCGAACATGGAGCTATACCGGTACGAATCTTAATTTCTATGGTCTACCCACAATATCTAACGCAACCTCGCTTTCCGCTTATGAGTACGGCCGTCAAGAGCGCACGGTAGGTTTCTTTGGTAGCGCCTCTGTTTCTTGGAGAGACCAGCTGTATCTGACCGTCACCGGACGTAACGATTATGTATCTACCATGCCTCGTGGTAGCCGCAGCTTTTTCTATCCCTCCGTATCACTGGGTTGGGAATTCACAAAGCTTTCTTTCTTGGAGAACAACAGCGTATTGAACTACGGTAAGTTACGCGGATCTTTTGCTCAAGTAGGTCAAGCCGGACAATATTATAAGACTTATTATACCCAGCCTGGGTACGGTGGTGGTTTCTACCAATATACACCGGTTGCTTATCCGTTGCCTAGCGGTGTGTCTTCCTATGCGCCGTCATCAACGTTCTATGATGAGAACTTGAAGCCTCAGAACACGGCCAACTGGGAGGTCGGTACAGATTTGCAATTCTTCGGTGGTCGTATCAAGGCTGAATATACCTATAGCTTGCAGAACGTGACGGATCAGATCTTTGCCGTTCCAGTTGATGCTACTACGGGTTATAGCCAGATGTTGACTAACGCTGGTAAAATGCAAACAAAATCACATGAGTTGTCTTTGAACTTTGCGATCTTGCAAGCTAAGGATTATGACTTGAATCTAGGTATCAACTTCACTCGTATCAGCAATAAGGTCATCGAATTGGCTCCGGGTGTCGAGTCTATCATGTTGGGTGGATTCGTTGAGCCGCAAATACGTGCACAAGCCGGTTGTAATTACCCGAATATCTACGGTAATGCGTTTAAGCGCGATGAAGCCGGTAATCTATTATTGCTGGACGGTCTGCCTCAGGTAAGCGGCGCTATGCAAGACTTGGGTAACTGCGCCCCTGACTTCACCACTGGTTTCACTTTAGGAGGCCGTTACAAACGAGTATCTATCTCTACGACATGGAGTTGGCAGCAGGGTGGTAAGATGTACCACGGTACGAACTTAACGATGAACTATTTCGGTGCGACAAAAGAGTCTTTACCTTACCACGAGGGGACAATGGTTGCCGAGGGTATCGACGAGGCTACCGGCGAGAAGAACACGGTAGAGGTTAGCAAGCAAGACTATTGGATGTCTTATAACGACGTGACCGAGGCTGGTATCTATAGCACCTCGTTCTTGAAACTGCGCGACTTGACCTTGACGTATCAGTTGCCGAAATTTTGCGGCGTAGACCTGTCTGTTTACGGTTTCGCCCGTAACATCCTATTGTGGGCAGAGCTTCCTAACTTTGATCCGGAGTCTTCACAGGGTAATAATAACATGAGTGGTTACTTCGAGCGATTCTCCGTGCCTAATACATCGAGCTTCGGTGGAGGATTAACAGTTACATTCTAAACATTAAAAATTAATCAGTAATAAAGAGTTATGAAGAAAAACATATATATCGCACTGGCAGTGGCGATGATGGGATTTACCGCTTGCTCTGAGGATACGTTCGATTATATCAATAAGGACACCTATCATCCAGCTCCAGAGGTAGTACCTGCCTATTTGCAATTGAGCGAAGCTATCATGAACACCGGCTTCAGTACGGTATCCGGAGATTTGGCATTCTATCTTTCCTCATTGAACGAGCAAAATATCGGAGTAGGTAACAATCAGCTGATGAAAGCTGAGTTACGTAATTCCATTGAGTGGGCAAACTCCTCTACATTTAATAACGTATGGTCTAGCACGTATGGAAATCTACTGAACATCCAACAGATGATAGACAAAGTAGAGAATGGCGTGACTGGCAACGAGGGACACTATGACGTACTAGGTATCGCACAGGTATTGAAAGTAATGGAATTCGGTATTTTAACCGATATGTTCGGCGATATTCCTTATAGCGAGGCCTTGAAAGGGCAAGAATGCCTGCAACCGAAGCTGGATGCACAAAAGGACATATACGCTGACTTGTTGGTTACGTTGGATAAGGCTATCGGTAATTTAGAGACAGCCGTAAGCGAAAAGTTGAACAATGTAAAAGACCAGGACTTGGTGTTTGGCGGTGACATGAATCAATGGTTGGCTAGCGCATATGGTTTGAAAGCACGTTACTTGATTCACCAAACTGCGGTAGATAAGAGCGTATTAGCCTCTGCTGCCTCTGCCGCCCAGAAGGCAATCGATCTAGGTTTCACGGGCATGAAGATCAAAGAATTCAATGGTGTGACTTGTGACAATCCTTGGAGCGCTTTCATCTGGAGCCGTAGTTATATCGCTTCTTCTGCTAGAGTAGCAAAAATGATGGAGGCAACTGGCGATCCTCGCTTAAATGCTTATACCGCTAACGGTCAGGCTACGTTGGTTGAGCCGGGTGATGCGGAAGCCGCTAAGGTGATGGATGGTAGCTTAGGTTATCCAACTTGGTACGACTTGGGTTCACAACCAATCCACTTATTGAGCCAATCTGAGATCTATTTCATTCTTGCCGAAGCCCAATTGCGTCAAGGCCAAGATGCTACGGAGGCTTTCCAAGCAGCTGTTACTTCTGCTAGTGGTGCTGGTGATTTCGCAGCTTCTCTAGGCAAGCCGACATTGAAACTTCTTTTCGAGCAGAAATATTTGGCTCAGTGCGTGGATGAGCAGGTAGAGACTTACAATGACATCCGTCGTTGCGAGGCTATGGGTGAGCGTCACATTACTTTGACTAATCCGTATAATACGCAGGGCGGTATGAACCGTGTGCCTAAACGTTTACCATACGGTAACGACAGCGTATTGAACAACCCGACAATCGCCGAGGCGTACGGTGACGGTTTCTACGTTTACGACCAACCTGTTTGGTGGGCGGGTGGATCTCGTTAAAAAAAGTAATACCAAAAAAGGGGAAGAATATCTTAATGATATTTTTCTCCTTTCTTATAAATCCACATTCTAGCCGAACTTCAATCGTGTCTCAATCTTCTCAAGATCACGGACAATTGTCATATCCATGATATTACTATATATCTCGGTAGTACGAACACTTTTATGCCCTAACAACTTTTGTACCGTAGTTATATTCGCTCCATTATATAATAATAAGGTAGCATTCGTATGCCGAGCCGTATGAAAAGAGACCTTCTTATCAATACTTGCCAATTGGCTGATTCGGCGTAATTGCTTATTCACGTTTGAATTAGAGGATAAGGGAACACCAAACAGGGTTCTCGGCGCATTCTTATATCGCTCATAGATAGGTAAAGATTTACCCTCGAACAAGAGGAATAGCGGCAAACGGACACTTACGTCTGTCTTCACCGATGAATAAACCAGCCAAACCTTATCATCAATAATCAAAAAATTCTCTTTCGTTATACTTACTATGTCAGAGAAACGTAATCCCGTGTAGCAACTAAATAAAAACATATCCAGACACCGGCGCAATGTACGCTGCCCATCCAGCTTTAAGTTTTCCAAACGACCTAACTCCTCAGGCGTTAAATGAGTACGCTTACTCTCTTGATATTTAATCTTATATTTCCGAAATGGATATTTGTGCAACTCGAACAACTCCTTATTAATCGCCAAGTTGATATATCGTTTCAAATGCTTCATATGTTTAGCGATCGTATTTCGATGATACTCCTGCTTCAATAAGAAATATTCAAAATCGCATAAGAAATTGAAATTAATATCCTTAAACAGAACGTCCTTTTTATATAAGGATAGAACATGCAAAGTGGACAAATGGTTTTTTAATGTCGATTCTTTCAAATTACTATGTAAAATCTCCTCACGCATGAAAACAAGAAAAGAGGAAGACGTAGATATCGAAGAGGTCTCCTCACGCAGATCCTTCAACGAAAAACCGTTATTCGCTTATCTCTTCTCCAGCTCATCTCTCTCCAACTCCATAACATAGTTCTGAAGATACAGGTTTAACGCATCCATATTCGGATGATTCTTTATGGAACGTCTCTTGTTGTCCCATTGACAAGGTTTCACATAAACCTTCGTTGAAAAATACCTCTTTTGCCTATTCAAATAGGCCTCTACTTGAATCAAAGCTTTTCCTTCCGCATTCAATTGCTTTTTTCGATTAAACACTAAGTTGTAAATTACTTTTTCCATGATACATTTATATATTATCTGATTGTAAACACGAAGGAACAATAATAAGTTCTTTGTAGCACAATCTACAAACTAAAAGTTTGTTATCACGGATTACCAACTAATAAAAAACCATATATCAAAGTAAATAAAAAAGGCCTGCCAAATACATGGCAGGCCTCTCCTACTTTTCAAGATATTAAATCATATCAATAATCCTCACCTTCCCAACCTGTTTTACGGAATCCTTTAACCGTCATCGACTTTCCATTTTGAGTCAAGGTAAATTCAATGGCATCCACTTTTGTATTGGCTTGAGTAGTATAACCATCCACAATTACTTTACCAGAGATATTGAAGGTTACAGTAGAATTTATACCATCATCCGCATGGAGCAGATTAGCGATACCATCCCCATCAAAAGATTTAGAAGCTACATCGCAATGAATCTTGCCACGTACTCCCCAGTCGTTTGTGGCAACACTCATTTTTATCCACATCTTATCCGTGGCATCATCAGTCGTATTGTAAGTATTGCAGGTCACACCTTCCGCCAAGACACCACCATCCTCACCTGTAACATTAACTACCCATTCGCCACATAAAGGGTAAATAGCCGTGTATTCTATCTCGTAATCACCATAAGTCTCACAAGAAGAAAAGGTGACCAACGCTAATAAGATAACCAGTAATTTATTTATCTGTTTCATATTCAAAAAGCTTTTCTGATTAATATACATTTATAACTCCCGTTTATTTATGCCACCATTGTTTTTCCGCTAACGGAACTACCGCCGGAGTATTAGGGTTATAGTCTGAAGATGACTTCGGATACAATAAACGACGAGGATATTCACCCGGAGCCAACGCAGAACCAATGCAAGGAGTCAACTGCCCCCAAATATATCCTTCCTCATCCACATGCTTTGTCCCTAAAACAGGAATACCGGTACGATTGATATCAAACCATGCGTCCCATGCTTGACAGCGAGTGGAAGCGATCCACTTCTGGGTCAAAATAGAGGTAAGCATTGAATTTTGGTCTGCACTATTGAAAGCATAAGGTGCACCTTCCGAAATAAACTCGGCAGCAGAATACCCCCAACGTTCAAACGCATAATTCACACCTTGCTCATAAGCCACTTTCGCTTTAGCCACATCATTCAAACGAGCGTAAGCTTCCGCTTGCAGGAACGCTACCTCAGCAGCAGACATAAAATAAACAGGATCCGTAGGACCTAGCTTAGCCACAGAGATCATACGAGTTGTTACCGCTACCGAGTTTGGGCGGTCACCATACTTCAAAGCTGTTGTCTCGCCGGAGCCATCCGTATTAGGTGAATAAAAATCATTTAAACGAGGATCCTCATATTTTTTCAAATAATCGCAAACCGTAGCGCACGCACGAATATTTACAGTTGAATTCAATTTACGACGGTCATTCTCATACAATGGATTTGATTTATTTTCCAAATCTTGAAAACAGTCCATCTTAGCGTCTACACTCAGCAAATCTCCTTCGTCAAGCAATGCCTTGATAGCAGCTTTATTCGTATCGAAATCACGCATCAACAATTTTAGCTTTAAACTCTTCGCAAATTGAATCCACTTATTCACGTCACCAGCGAACACCAAGTCTTGTTTTGTAACCGAAGGCAAACCACCTGCGGTAGCTTCCGCTTTTTTAGCGATAATCTCGTCCAACATCGCTAATAATCCCGGATAAACCACAGTCTTACTGTCATCATATTTCGGTGTAGTATTCTCATTCCCAAGAATAGCTTCTGTAAAAGGAATAGAGCCATAAGAGTCCACTAGGATATGATACATAAAGGCAGTCATAGTCTTACCCATTACCCAATAATTCCATTCTTGAGCCGATTCAGAGCTTTTGATAACCAAATCCAAGTCTGGCAGTGCTATTGAATAAGGTATAGACCACAAACGAGAATCGGATGCGTTAGTTATCGTATAGTTAACCAATGTATTATACTGGTTGGATGTATGTCCCTGCGTACATTGCTGAGACCACATGCTACCATATAATTCGTAAGTACCACCTACAATACTTGCTACTCCTGCGATACCAGAAGGAAGCAAAGTAGAAGAAGAGGCTTCCGTTGGATATTCCGGATTCTGGTTAATATCCAAATAATCGGAACAAGCTGTAGTCGCCATCAACAAGCAGCTAACCAGTCCTGTATATATTAAATTGTTTCTTTTCATACTATCTTTACTTTTTAAAGTTACTTATTATAATACGACTTTAATACCACCACCAAACGTACGGTTTGTCGGAGCCGCACCAAATTCACCAATTTCAGACAAGATGTCATTACCATAATTCGTACCTTCCGGATCTACGTAGTTGTTCTTTTTCGGGGTCCACATAAATAAATTACGTCCGATCAAACTAACTTGAACCATAGAGAATGGGGTTTGTTTCAACCATGCTTTCGGCAAAGAGTAAGAAAGTGTAATCTCTCTTAATTTCAAGTAATCTTTAGGTAAAATCCAATTTCTATACTGAGCGTAGTTGGAGGCGTTATTATAGTAGGTATTAACAGCGCTAGAAGCACCTCCCCAATGTACGATAGGTATATCATTCTCTACGTATTGACCATTTACGACTTTCACGGAATTAGGAACCACAAATGGTTCACGATTATTAAACACCGTATAAGTAGAGTTTCCGGCAAATGTAAGCAATTGAGAGGTATATGAATAGAACTCACCGCCATTACGCCAATCTAATACCGCTGATAAAGTAATCCCTTTCCATGTGAAATGCGTATTAAAGCCCATCAAGAAATTAGGAGTAGACGTTCCTACGATCTCTTTCTTGCTAGCATCAATTGTCGGCATACCGTTATTATCAACGATCACCTTACCATCATCGGTCGTGGCCAAAGCCGGAACCTTGAAAACGCCCAAAGGCTGACCTACTTCCGCAACGAAATCCACTTGATAGGAACTTGTCAATTTATACTCAGTTACATCATCCCATAACTCTTTCACCTCACTCCAGTTCTTACTGAAAGTAAAACCTAATCCCCACTCGAAATCTTTCGTACGAACAGGAATGCCATTCACTGCCAACTCGACACCTTGATTCGCAATCTTACCTACGTTGCGGGTCATAGACGTATAGCGAGACTCCGGAGCCAGACTAGCAGATATTATCTGATCTTTCGTACTCTTATTATAATAAGCAGCATCAATATCCAAGCGATTGTTAAACAGATGCGTTGTTAAACCGAACTCCCATTCTGTCGTGATCTCCGGACGAAGATCCATACTCGGCAAACGATTATACTCTGTCAAGCCTAATGTATTATTAATAGGTAAATATAAATCTCCAAAACCTAAACTGATTTGAGTCGGTGTAAAATAACTGCTAGTACGGTAAATCGGGGCATCGTTACCAGTCTGTCCCCAAGCTGCACGAACCTTCAAGAAATTCAGATAATCAGATTTCAAATCCTCAAACATATCCGTGATGATCAATGAAGTATTCACGCCACCATAGAAAAAGCTATTATTTCCTTGAGGTAAAGTAGATGACCAGTCGTTACGAATAGAAGCATTCACAAACCAGAAATTCTTGTAACCAAACTCACCTTGAGCGAACAAACCAACCAAACGGCGTCTATCAGAGTAAGTCGTAGTCATGGGCTTATCAACACCATTCGCTAGGTTAAACCATCCCGGTTGCTCCAAACCATACAGATAAGATTTCAAATAAGAACTCGTTTGTTGATTCAAGTTCCATCCAATCATACCATTCAAAGCGATATCCTCACCGATTTTATAATCCGCGTTTAAGAAAGCGGTCGCATCAATTTGCTCCACCTTGTCACGACGTTCCGTATAAGTACCGGGCTGCTGCTTCTTACCACCTAATTCACTCCAAGACCCTGAAGCGAAAGTCACTTTTTCATTCCATCTCTTTTGAGTAGCGTTCGTAAAGTCACCACCTAAACGTCCAACCGCCTTCAAACCTTTCATAATCTCAAAAGCAAGCTCGATCTTACCATAGACACGGTCGTCTTGATATTTATTACGATTATGATCTAACACCCAATATGGATTCTCCGCATAAGCTGTATAGAAGTTATCCGTATTAAAATAAGGATTCGTATAATCTTTCATTGAGCTAATATCTACATCCACGGCATGTTGCAAAATTTCAGAAAACATCGTTGCACCATCATCTCCTTGGCCAGCAGCAGCTTGTGTGATATCTTTACGGACATAGTTCAAGTTTAATTCCGCAGAAAAACGTTTATATTTCATATTACCTCTTAACGAGATTGTATTACGAGCATATGAATCAGCGTCACCCGGTAATACACCGTCAGACTTCACATTACCATAGGAGGCAACAAAACCAAGTTTATCATTACCCATACGAATCGAGACGTTATTATTCGTCTCAAAACCAGTTTCATAAAAATCACGAAGATTGTTCTTTACATACGAGAAAGGCTTAGAAAGCGGAGTTAATAAACCTTCTGAGCCGTCTGAGTAAGGTCCCCAGATATGATCACGACCATCCAAAACCGGTCCCCAAGAACCATTCTCCATAGGTCCGAAAGATCCCCATCCTTGTCCGAAACGATCTTGTGTTTGAGGAACACGCAATACGCTAGATCCCATAAATGAACCATCGTACGTAACAGAAAGCTTCTCAGCCCCAGCCCGTTTTGTTGTCACCATGATAACACCATTAGCAGCCCGGCTACCATAAAGGGCAGTAGCGGAAGCACCCTTCAAGACTGTTACAGACTCAACATCCTCTGGGTTAATGTCATTAGCTTGGTTACCAAAATCCACGGAGTTAGAGAAAGAATCCTCACCTTGGAAATCATTCATAATAGGCACACCATCCACCACATACAAAGGTTGATTAGCACTGAAAGAACTGATACCACGCACGATTACTTTCTGAGAAGAGCCTGTAGCACCACCGCTAGTAATATTCAAACCCGCAACCTTACCAGTCAAGCCTGACATCACTGATCCAGACTTAGCGGCATTCAAATCTTCACTCTTCACAGTAGAGGCTGCATAGCCCAACGCCTTTTCCTGCTTTTTCATACCAATCGCAGTTACGACAACCTCCTCAAGATTCTGGGTACCAGACTGAAGGACTACCCTCAACACATCTTGTACCGGAACCTCACGAGCAATCATACCCACATAAGAAATTACCAGAGTCCTCGCGGGACTACGGTGATAGACGGCTTTATTTCTTCCTCCCGTGTTAACATTATTATTTATTATTAAGACTATCGTTGATTTTCATTGACTATTTA
>ENA-OVFU01000815-OVFU01000815.1-human-gut-metagenome-genome-assembly--contig:-NODE-815-length-17914-cov-5.524777_pt1 | contig 17914 bp, 13 predicted proteins | sample MGYA00237764_ERZ505407 | MGnify/ENA primary metagenome ERZ505407 (study PRJEB26158, sample SAMN06016366) | human gut metagenome | biome: human gut; feature: ankylosing spondylitis patient; material...
AGATTTGCCCGTGGTTAGTCTGTTCCCACATCCGGCTTCCTTCAGATTCCACCTCACGATGGACACCCTTGCCTTCGGCTATATCCTTCCCACTACCGGGCGGATTCGGGACTTTAACCCGTTAGAAACGTGCGCCGCCAGGCGCACCAGAAAAAAAGCTGATAGAAAGATTTTTCTACCAACTTTTTTACGTATTAATACAATCAAACGCTATCTATATTATCCACCGAAATAATGGCTTACTCATTACTGTAATTGCTCTCAAAAAGTCCTTTTATTAAAGGGATCAGAGATTTATTATAATAATATTCATACAAATTCGACTTATTAAATACATTTTCATCTTCTGAAATAAGCATAATTCCTTTGTTATTTTCTTCTGAAAATGTTGTATCAAGAATAAATACGTAAGATATAATCTTAAATAAATCTCCTTCATTGCTACTGTTAATTACATTTTTCCACTTTATTGGTTCCTTATAATAAAAGCTTATTAAAATATCTTGATTTGAAAGTTCTTTTTCTGAGAAAGTATTTAATATTTTTATTGGCGCATCCATATCTTTTAAATTGGCATCAGTAAGAGGCTCATTGATATCTTTAATAGTCTTCCACCAATTCCTTTCAATTAAAGCAACCACTTCTGAGAACTCCAACTGCTCCGGTGTTAAATATATTTCCGAAATACCATTATTTACTTTAATGCTTGTTGGTGTCGATAATACTGCTTGTGGAAAATCAATTCTATCATTACTGTGCCCACATGCAGATAACATCAACATCATAATAGATAGGGCAATAAAATACTTTTTCATATACTTACCTCCTAAGAATTCCTTAATATACATCATGTGCAATTTCCAAGATATTGCCAGAAATTGCATCTATATCAACATAATAGTTCAATTCATAAACAACTCCATCGACATTTACTTTGACGGGATAAACCAGTTTCCAAAATATCTTTCCCTTAAAAGTTTTTAAATCCTCCATACTAGTATGATTCACGCAAATTAGAAGCCTATTTCAAACTATCGTTTTATGCTAATTCTGGATAGACTTTCTCTTTCGTGAAATTGGTTTTGGTGCTTTTTTGTTTTTGTTTTCTGCTGAAGCAGCTCATACACTATGAAATCAATCTCTTCTTTAGAAAGGTCATAAAGTCAGAACTTTTATGAGTTTCACTTACTAATGGAATTGCTTCTCCTGAGAGCAAATCAATCGCTGCAAGCAGAGAGAGGGTCTCCAACCTGACATACTCATAATCTCGCTGATAGCCACTGCTTTTATCTGTATTCGGAATCGGTGGACGGTCTTCACCTGTGGTAGCAATTGCCTGAATTCCTGGCTTTTCATCATAAGACAGGGTATGTACGGCATCTTTCTCAAAGGGAATCAGTTTTCCATCCTTGTCAAACTGCATTTCAATCTGCTTGTGGATAACAAGGACATCATGCATTTTTGCATCAAACTCAGGATCCCGTCTTTCGCAGTAATAAGACACCTGAAATGGTTTGATCCTTGCATTGCTCAGAATTTTCCGAAGCGTTGTTTCAGCTACTGTTGCCCTACGAAGATGTCCTTCCGCTTCTGCTATAGAGTTGATAAATTTCCTGAAACTCATGGGATATCAGAATTCAGCAGAATAGCCGTAATCCTTCGGTTTTTGGCAAGCTTTACTGATTACCCAGGTGATATCGTCATCGGTGATTTCCGCTTTTCTTCCACGGCCGTTGTTATCATGTAAAGAAGCTTCAACACTGTTCTCTTTAAATTTATTAAGACAACGTTTTACCACACCGATTCCAATATCCAGTTTGTCAGCAATTGCTTCGTTAGATGCACCCTCAGATTTGAGCAGAAGGATTCTGGCACATTGATAAACGCGAATTTCCAAAGTGCTCTGAGTCAGCAGTTTATTTAAGTAAGATTTATCATCATCTGTTAAAGAAATAGTTTTAATTGTATTAGGCATAATTGACACCTCCGATGGTTCAATTGTACCATAAATAGGAATGTGAATTAAAATAGTTTGTTATTTAAAGTGGATTGTACTAGATAAAGCGTCATCATAATAGTACCCCAAAATTGATTCGATATTCTAAAAAGACCTCTTTTCAAAACCTTATCATTCGATCCTGAAAAGCGGTCTTCATCATTTTCCATATTCAATATTCTGAGCAAGACGATAAGCCGGGTTATGTCGTTGGATGGTCATCTATCTAGACCGTCCGTCACCGGACGGCTCAAGCGGCCTACCCGGAAGCAGACGGGCCGCCTTATGCTTCCTGTTTGGCCTTGCTTCGAGTGAGGTTTGCATGTGCCCTCCCTGTTACCAGTGAGGCGGTAGTCTCTTACACTGCCTTTCCACCCTTACATGTTTCCATGCGGTTTATTTCTGTTGCACTGTCTCTGAAGTCGCCTTCGCCGGACGTTATCCGGCACCCTGCCCTTTGAAGCCCGGACTTTCCTCTCCTGCATCCCTTAGGATTGCAGCAGCGACCATCTGTCTTACTCAGAACCCATTCATTCTAGCATATTTTTTTTGGGCTGTCCAGACATGTACTTATATTTTCTTACACATTCAAACAGCTTCCACCGATAAACTCCCGGATAATCGATGTCTTCGGAATCGACTCACTGTCGATCGCAAGGAAATAGTCCAGGAATTTGAGGAGCCGTTTTGCCTCATCATACTCTTCCCGGTCTCTCGGGATATTGAAGAGCAGTGGTTCCGCATAAAGCTTCAATACCGCAAGCTCATACACAAGCGCGGAGTTGAACATCACATCGGCGCTCTCCTGGTACGGGAAGATATTCTTGTCCTCGCCGCGGCGCACCGACGGCCAGCGCTCGATCGTCTCTAACGCGGAGGTTCCTCTTGTTCTCGCGTCCCGCACCATCCGGCGGATCAGTCGTCCGTCAGTTGTCGGGATCCGGTTGTGCTCATCCACATTCAACTGGGTCAGGGCGCTGATGTAGATCTTAAATTTACTGTCCTTCGGAAGTTCTGAGGACATCGCGTCATTCAGGCAGTGGATGCCCTCGATGACGAGAATATCCTTCTTTCCAAGCTTCAGCATTTCGCCTTTGTATTCCCTCTTACCGGTCTTAAAGTTAAACCGTGGAAGTTCGATGGTCTTACCGGAGAGCAGAGCGTTCATATCCTCATTAAACTGTGGAATATCCACGCACCCAAGCGCCTCAAAATCCGGCTGCCCGTTCTCGTCAAGCGGATACTCTTCCCGATTTCGGAAATAGTTGTCCACGGAGATCGGATGTGGGTTGTATCCCAGCGCCGCAAACTGGGTTGAAAGCCTGTGGCTGAAGGTTGTCTTACCGGACGAAGACGGTCCCGCGATCATCACGATCCTGCGGTCCGGATCCTTCACTGCCTTCTCAGCAACCTGACCGATATTTTTCTCCTGCAGCGCCTCCTGCATCAGGATCAGATCCTGCCCTATGCCGTCCACGATCATCTTATTTAATGCGCCGACGTTCGGTACCTCCAGGCTGTCACTCCAGCGGTAGGAAGAATGCAGGATCGAAAACAGCTTCTCCCGGATCGCCGGATGCTCCACATGTTTCGGATCCGTTTTCACCGGAAGCAGGAGCAAAAATCCCGCATGACACGGAACAAGGTCAAAATACTTCACATAACTTGTGTCCGGAACCATATATCCATAAAAATAGTCCTCAAACTCCCCAATGCTGTAAATATTCACCCGCGACGCCCGACGATACTGGAACAGCTGCTCCTTATCATGCATCCCATGCTTTCCAAAGAGCTCCACCGCGTCATCTGTATTGACACTCCGCTTTTTCACCGGGATCGCTGCGTCCCTAAGCTTCTCCATATGTACCTTCACTGAAGTCAGCAGCTTCTCGTCCACCGGAATATCCCCGACAAGTTCTCCATAAATACCGTTTCCCAGCGCAAAGTCGATCTGGATCTTCTTGATCTTCTCTCGCGGAATTACCTCATAAAACGCCTTCAGCATCAGAAAGATCGCACTGCGCTCATACGTCTTATAACCTGCATTTTCCTTCGCTGTGATAAAAGAAATCTCAGAATCTCCCGCCAGAGTCTTTTCAAGCTCCCTGAGCTTTCCATTGACCCGCACAAGCAGGATATCATTCTCATACTGATCCTGAAAATCTCTCGCGATCTCCAGATAGGTTGTTCCCTCCGGATACGTTTTTTCGATTCCATTCACCTTTACAACTGCCATAAAACCACCTCACACAACCTCTCCGCTGATGACATTCACAACATCAGCAACAGCCATTTCACTTCGATCTATAGCACCGGTCAGCCTCCGATCCCGGGCGCCTGTTTTTCGGGGATTGGTTTCCTCTTAGCTCGCAGGTGAATGCGTTGGAGGAAAGGTGACACTTGTCTGAGCGAAGCGAGTTGTGTCACCTTTTCTCCGCCCTTAGCATTCGCATGCAAGCTTAGAGAAACCTCCCCGAAAATCATCTCAGCCCGGGGGCGGAGGCTGACCGGTGCGTCCCCGAAGCCAATTACCTACACAACGACCGCAGGAAACTTCACCGCCATCTTCACGACCTCAATATCAGTAGGCAGCTTCTCCTTCAAAAATCCTTCCATGAAATCCATGAAAATATGCTCCAGCCCATAATGACCCGCATCAATGATCATCATCCCCTGGGCTGCCGCGTCGATTCCCTCATGGTGACTGATATCCCCGGTGATAAACGCCTGAGCGCCTGCCTTCAGTGCCTCCTTAAGCTCACTTCCACCTGCCCCCGGGCAGGTAGCTGCCTTCACAATTGGAGTATCCTCATAAAGCTCACTTCCATAAACGGTCACAAACGGAAGTCCAAACCGGTTCTTAACCTCTCGCACGAGCTCCAAGCCCTTCATAGGCACTTTCAGCGATCCTGTCTTACCGATTCCGTACTCCGTCCCGGAAATCTCTCCCATGGCCTCCAGCGGCTTCTGATCGGTAAAATTCAACCGGTCCGCTACAATATCCGCCATACACCCCGGCGCCGAATCAAAATTTGTATGCATCGCATAGTATGACACATCCGACTGGATCAGAGACACAAGCCGTCTTCCAATAAAATCCTCGTCCGAAACATGTTTCATCGGCTTAAAGATCAGCGGATGATGGCTTAACAGCATATCTGCCCCGATCTCCTTCGCCCGATCCACCGCCGCGTCATCCGCGTCCAGCGTCAGAAGGATCTTCTTCACGTTCTTGTCGATCCGCCCTGCTAAAAGTCCCGGATTATCCCAGTCACAGGCACAGGACTTCGGCGCAAGCGTCTCTAAGATTTCAATGATCTCCCTGCATTTCATGCTGTACCTCCTGATTTTCTTTTAACTGTAATTTCAACTCGGAAAGCCGCTCTGCCGCCCGTTCGGAATCCCCCGCCTTCGCGGAAAGATCCTCGATGAACCGCAGAAGCTTCGCCTCTTCTTCCTTCAGATATGTAAGAAGAACCGGGTTCTTCGTCCGGATCAGATAATCGCCGTAGAGCATGCGGCTGTCCTCAGAAAGGCTTAAAACATCCGGATCCACTGTTTTCCCCTCAGAATCTGCGTCTTTCTCTCTCCGCACATCCATCACCGTATAAAACTTCCCGTCCTCAAGGACCATCTCTTCCTTCCGGATCACAAAACCGTTCTCAAAAAGCCATCTTCTGACCTTAAAGATCTCCGACTGCGGCGATAAGACCCACTGTTTCACTGAATCCCACATATGTCTTCCGTTCTCCAGGATCTTAATGATCAGCTCGCCGCCCATCCCGGCGATCACGACAGAATCTGCCTCTCCCGGCAGAAGCTTTGCGACACCGTCAGAAAGTCTCGTCTCGATCTTATCCGCAAGTCCAGCCAGGGCAATATTCTCCGTCGCCCTGGATAACGGGCCTTTCCGCACATCCATAGCCACGGCCTTCTTCACGATCGTTCTCCTGACAAGCTCCACCGGAACATGTCCGTGGTCCGTCCCAACGTCTGCCGCGGACTCCCCGGGTTCCACAAACGAGAGCACCAGCTCCAGGCGTTCTGATAATTTCATATCAATTTCTCCATTTCTCTTTCACACGACTGCTTTTCGATTTCGCAGCCGCCTTTTTGTATTTCCGGCAGTTTAACTCCACCCAGGAGCACACAAACAGGCCATCCCTGACTGCCTTTTCCTGCACAGATCTTTTCCTGCTTCCCATATCTTTTTACTCATCCAGATAATCTTTCAAGATCTTACTCCTGCTCGGATGGCGCAGTTTTCTAAGGGCCTTCGCCTCGATCTGGCGGATCCGCTCCCTCGTCACGTTGAACTGCCGTCCGACCTCTTCCAATGTCCTCGGTCTTCCGTCATCCAGGCCAAATCTCAGGCGCAGCACTTTCTGTTCCCTCTCAGTGAGCGTTGACAGCACATCCATCAGCTGTTCGTGGAGCAGCGTGTAGGTCGCGGCATCCGCCGGGACTTCCACATTATTATCCTGGATAAAGTCCCCGAGGTGGCTGTCCTCCTCCTCGCCGATCGGAGTCTCTAAGGACACCGGATCCTGAGAGATCTTCATGATCTCACGGACGCGATCCACCGGCATATCGAGTTCCTTCGCAAGCTCCTCCGGTGTTGCCTCACGGCCAAGCTTCTGGACTAACTGTCTCTGGGTCCGCACGAGACGGTTGATGGTCTCCACCATGTGTACCGGAATCCGGATCGTTCTCGCTTGATCCGCAATGGCGCGGGTAATCGCCTGACGGATCCACCAGGTCGCGTAGGTGCTGAATTTATAGCCTTTCCTGTAATCAAACTTCTCGACTGCCTTAATGAGTCCAAGATTTCCCTCCTGGATCAGGTCGAGCAGCTGCATGCCCCGTCCGGCATACCGCTTTGCGATACTCACCACAAGACGCAGGTTCGACTCCGCAAGCTTCTTCTTTGCCTCCTCGTCACCGAGTTCGATCTTCTTTGCCAGTTCGATCTCCTCATCCGGGGAAAGCAGCGGCACTTTTCCGATCTCTTTTAAGTACATCCGGACCGGATCATCTACACCGATCCCCTCCGGTACGGAGAGATCGATATGTTCCACATCAATCTCATCCTCCGGATCTGCATCTTCATCCTCCGAAAACAAATCCGGATCCATATCATCATCGTTCGACATTTTTAAGACGTCGACATGTTTTTTATCCAGGAAGTCGTATATGCGGTCCAGCTTCTCGGGTGTCAGTTCATCCCCCGCAAAGGCATCCAGAACTTCCTTTTCATCAAGGACGTTCTTTTTACTTTTTGCGAGTTCCAGAAGTTTTGATAACTTCTCGTCAAATGTAAGTGTCTTTTCCTCCATAATTCCATCCTTCCCGGCACCTGACGTTCCTCGTGTCTGCCTTTTTGCTTCTGCTTCTCTCAGTCAAGTGTGATATTCAGGACAGCCAGTGCTGACTGCTGCCTGATGATTTCCTGCAACTCTCTGATATCTGCTGTTTTTCCCTTTACCTCCAGACTGTGTTTCTTTATCTTTTTGACGGTCTCCGAGAGTGCTCTCCTCTGTTCCTCATTATTTAAGGACTCGCTGAGACTCGCGTGGAATAAGGCCGCCACTTCCCTGTATTGTTCCTCGCCTTCGATAAAATGATTCAGGATCTGCGCGGGGTTCACGCTTCCTGTTTTTTCATATTCATCGAAGACCATGGATGCCGCTTCTCTGTAAAGCTCGTCGTCAAAATCCTCCGGTGTGATAATGCCGCGGATCTTTTCGAAAAGCTGCGGACGCTCGATGAGCCAGGTGAGAAGCAGTCTCTGGGACTTCCGGATCCCGTCCTCCTTCTCCTTTTTCTGGCGGATCCGTTCCTTATCGTACTCCCGCTCCCTTGTAGTCACTCCGATGAGTCCGCCCATGGAGTTCACGAGGTTTTTGAGGTCCGTCTCCGGAATCATATATTCCCTGGCGACAGCCTCGGTGTAGTTGTCCCGCTCCAGCTTTTCCGGAAATTCCAGAAGCTTCTTCGCGATGGCGTTATAAAACCCTGTCTTCGACTCCGGGTCCTGCATATTATACTGACTGCGGATGATGGAGATCTCGAACATAAAGCTTCCGACGGCATTGTCGATCCGCTTCTGGAACTCGTCTTTTCCGAGATTCCGGATAAACTCGTCCGGATCCTTATAGGGCTTCATATTCAGGACTTTTACAGAGATCCCCACCTCTTTTAAGATCGGGATCGCGCGGAGTGCCGCCTTCACACCCGCCCCATCGCTGTCGTAGGTCAGGACTACCTGATCCGTGTAGCGCTTTAACAGCATCGCGTGCTGGGACGTAAACGCAGTCCCCAGAGATGCCACGGCGTTCGTAAATCCCGCCTGATGCATAGCGATCACATCCACATAGCCTTCACAGACCAGCATATATTTCGCCCTGGACGTTCTAGCGAAATTAAGTCCATAAAGATTCCGGCTCTTATCAAAGATCTTCGTCTCCGGGGAGTTTAAATATTTCGGCTCCCCGTCCCCCATCACACGGCCGCCGAAACCGATGACACGGTTATTGACGTCTAAGATCGGGAACATGACACGGTTCCAGAATTTATCTCTGGCCCCCCTCTCATCGATAAAGAAAAGACCTGTCTCTTTTAAAATATCGTCGTTGTATCCCTTCGACCTCATATACCGGTAAAGGTCATCCGGCACCTTGTTGGAATACCCAAGGCCGAAGTGGCGGATCGTATCGTCCGTCAGACGGCGTTTCTCCTTAAAATAGTCATATCCGACCTTTCCTGACGGCTGCTTTAACTGATAATAAAAGAAGTTCGCCGCAAGGCGGTTGATCTCAAGGAGCGTATTTTTCAAGTCTGCCTGGGCTCTCGCCTCCTTTGAGTATTCCACCTCCGGCAGGGCGATCCCCGCCCGGTCCGCCAGCATCTTCACCGCTTCCACGAAGGTATAATTTTCATATTCCATCACAAAGGTGATGACATTTCCGCCTGCTCCGCATCCGAAGCAGTAATACATCTGCTTTCCCGGTGAAACGGAAAAGGACGGGGATTTCTCATTATGAAACGGGCACAATCCGAAATAGTTTGCGCCCTTTTTCTTTAAATTCACATACTGGGACACGATGTCCACGATGTCATTTCTTGTTCGTACTTCCTCGATCACTTCTTCCGGGTAATACACGCTTCATCCCTCCCGCGATATGTATTTTCCGCAAAACCGCTCTGCACTTTCCTCTCAGAAACCTCGCAGATCCGCCGGATCCGTCTCTCAGACATTCCAGCCTTTCGGTACAAATAATTCTTCAAACCGGTCGATGGCATATCCATCGCTCATCCCGGCAATATAATCACAGACGACCCGCTCTCTCTTCTCCCCGCGAAGCTCCATCATCGCCAGGTACTCTTCCGGCAGCTCGTCCACATGCTTCAGGTAGTATTCGTAAAGTGTCACGATCAGCTGCTGGGCTCTTCCCTCCTCGCCCTTTGCGGCAGGATTGCGATACACATGTTCAAACATCCATTCCCTCAAGCCCCGCATGGCCCGCTCTACGTCCGGGGACATAAAGATCGATGGCCTGTCCATACTGTTATTGATAATATCATGGATCATGATATTCAGGCGGTCCTTTACGGTATCCCCAAGTACATCCGCGTATTCTCTCGGAATATCCCGCTCGGTAATGATCTTTCCGCGGATCGCGTCGTCGATATCATGATTGATGTATGCGATTTTATCGGAGAACCGCACGATCTTTCCCTCCATGGTCGCCGGATTTCCGGACGTTCTGTGGTTTAACATTCCGTCGCGGACTTCCTTTGTGAGGTTCAACCCCTGTCCCTTTTTTTCCAGGATCTCCACCACCCGGACGCTCTGCTTATAGTGGGCGAAGCCGTCCTCGCAGATCTCATTCAATATGTATTCCCCCGCATGTCCGAAAGGTGTGTGGCCGAGATCATGCCCCAAGGCGATCGCCTCAGTCAGGGACTCATTCATCCGGAGTGCCTTTGCGATCGTTCTCGCGATCTGGGATACCTCTAACGTATGGGTCAGTCTCGTCCGGTAGTGGTCCCCTTCCGGAGCGAGGAAAACCTGGGTCTTGTCTTTCAGGCGCCGGAATGACTTGCTGTGCAGGATCCGGTCACGATCACGCTGATAGGCAGGGCGGATATCGCAGAGCGGTTCCTCCCGGTCACGCCCCAGTGTCTCACTGCTTAACGACGCGTAAGGACTCAGATTCTGGCGTTCCCACTGTTCCATCGTTTCCCTGATATTCATACCTGACCGCCTCCTTTTCCGGCGCAGCCCGTCATTCCCACGGGCGTACATTTGTTCTCCGTCCTAAGAATATACTTTTATAGTATATCATATTTTAAGGCATTTTAGAACCACGATTCCTGTCCTTTTACTGAAAAATATGTAAAATTTCTGAAATTTTTCAGTCCTATCTCTCTGAAACAAATTTGCGATTATTTACCACATGAAAGAGACAGGGGCTCGGCTGAGATAAAACATTGCTGTACACGGGCAGGAATTTTCTGAACTGAAAATTCTGTACAATACAGTGGTGGTAGTGGATTTTGCCGATTTGGAATGCGAAGCATCGGCAAGATCAGTTACTGTTTGCACAAGCGTAAACAGTAACGATAAAACAGCCCGGCAGGACAGGTCATCCGCAGAGTATCTCCGCGTTTCCCTGTCCTGCCGGACTTACGGCCATTCTATTCCTTTTTTTCAAAGACTCCGTCATGCCGTCTCTTACATCTTCTCACCCGGGATGACCGGAACCGCGCCCTGCGGAACCGGGCAGGTATAGCCGCCATAACGTTTCATCTTCTTGTTGAACTCGTCCTTTGCTGCCTGTAAAACATCCGGCTTCTCCATGAGATCGATCGCGGTAGCCGCGATGACCTTTCCCGCTAACAGCATATTCTTGTGGGCAATGGATGTCCGTCCACAGGAGACATTCTGCCAGGAATGTCCCGGTGCCTGTGCCGGGAATGTGGATGTGTTGATCTGAGCCGTCGGAATGCACCAGCTCACATCACCGACATCCGTGGATCCCATTCTCGGTTTCTCATAGTAGAGATACGGGACAAGGAACTCATTCATCGGTGTCGTGCCGTGTTTGGACTTCTCATCAACATATTCGTAGATATCGCTGCTGTCCTCCGTTGCATCTCCCGGAAGCTTGTCAGACTTCATCTCAACGGAATCGTAGAGGGCTTTCGCGTACTTTAATTCTTCCTCCGTGTAATGGCAGACACCGAGATCATTGAAGTTGTCCCACATAAGGGACTCCAGGACCTTGTTCGGAACGGTATTGGAGCAGCCGTCGATAAACTTCTTCTCCATCTTTGTATCTGTCATCATGGATGCCGCAAGAGCAATCCGGTCGACTCTCTCCTGAAGCTCCAGCGCGTCCTTTACCCAGATGGAGCGGACCATGTAGAGGACCTGTGCCTTCGGCTGTACCACGTTCGGAGAATCTCCACCGGCATCCGTGATGGAGTAATGGATCCTTGCGCTGTCCGGCATATGCTCTCTTAAGAACTGGACCCCGATATTCATAAGCTCCACCGCGTCGAGAGCAGAACGTCCCTTTTCCGGTGCACCGGCTGCATGGGAGGCAACTCCGGTGAACTTATACTCGCTCTGGATACAGGTGTTGCAGGTACCGGAAGTAACCTGATTCACATTGCCCGGATGCCAGGTGAGAGCCGCGTCGCACTCCGCGAACACGCCGTCTCTTGCCATAAATGCTTTTGTAGCGGCACCTTCCTCACCAGGGCAGCCGTAAAGGATCACTTTACCGCTTCCCTCACCTTTTTCTTCCAGATATTTTTTTATAGCAAAAGCCGCAGCCATGGAACCCGCGCCTAAGAGGTTGTGGCCGCAGCCGTGGCCGTTTCCGTCTGCGACAAGCTCTTTTCTGGTCTCAGATCCGGCGATCTGGGAAAGACCTGTCAGAGCATCATACTCAGCCAGAATACCGATCACCGGCTTTCCGGAACCGTAGGAAGCGCGGAATGCAGTCTCAATGTTGTCAAAGGGATGTTCGACAGTAAATCCTTCTTCTTTTAATACCTTTGCGTAAAGTTCACCGGATTTGTACTCTCTCAGGGAAAGCTCCGCATAGTCCCAGATCTTATCGGATACGTCGGTGATCACGCCGGATTTTTCGTCGATATAATCGAATGCTGTCTGTTTGGATGCTGACATGTCATGTTCTCCTTTCAAAAATCCCGCCAGGCAAGACTCCAAAAGTCTGCCTAAACGGGATATGACTTACGCGAGCAACGAGCCAAAGTCCATGCTTGCATGAGACCTTGGCGACTGCCGCGATAACTTGAGAAGCTCGCAAAGCGTGCTTCTCATAGTTCCTGTTAAAACAGCTTTTCCCGCTGTTCTTTCATCAGTATAATACCTTGCTTAAAAATTCCTGTGTCCTCGGATTCTGCGGATGATTAAAGACCTCATCCGGAGTACCTTTCTCCGCGATCACGCCGCCATCCATAAAGAATACGCGGTCGGAAACCTCCCTCGCAAAGCCCATCTCATGGGTTACGATCACAGTAGTCATTCCTGTCTTTACAAGGTCCTTGATAACATGAAGGACCTCTCCTACCATCTCCGGATCAAGGGCGGAAGTCGGCTCATCAAAAAGCATAACATCCGGTTCCATCGCCAGCGCGCGCACGATCGCAAGACGCTGTTTCTGTCCGCCGGAGAGCTTCTTCGGAAACTGGTTTTCCTTATCCGCAAGACCAACGCGGCTTAAAAGCTCCCGCATCATCTCGTCGGCTTCCTTCTGGGTTTTCTTTCCAAGAAGGACAGGAGCAAGCGTTACGTTTTTTCCAACTGTAAGATTATTGAATACATTAAAGTGCTGGAATACCATTCCCATCTTCTGACGGTGAAGGTTGATATCGACATTCTTGTCGGTGATATCGGTCCCCTCAAAATAGATCTTACCGGATGTCGGTGTCTCGAGAAGGTTTAAGCAGCGTAAGAAGGTACTTTTACCGCCGCCGGACGGTCCGATGACGGAGACAACCTCTCCATGGTTGACATGCTCGGTAACACCTTTTAATACCTGAAGACTGCCGAAGGATTTGTGCAGATCTTCTACACGGATCAGTTCTTTTTCATTAGCGCTCACTTGCGTTCATCCTCCTCTCCAGTAAAGCAATCAGTTTGGACATGATAAATGTCACGCCGAAGTAAATGATACCAACGATGGTTAACGGCTCAAGTACACGGAATGTAAGACCGTTGATGGTCTTGAACTGGGTCATAAGTTCTCCGATAAAGAACGTGGATGCCAGAGATGTCTCCTTGACGATCGCTACGAACTCGTTGCAGAGTGCCGGAAGAATATTTTTAACTGCCTGCGGGAGAACGATATGGATCATGGTCTGGCGCGCGTTTAAGCCCAGAGAACGGGCCGCTTCTGTCTGTCCGACATCGACAGCCTGAATACCTGCCCGGACGATCTCACAGACATAAGCCGTGGAGTTTACGCAGCATGCGGTCATGACACATGTAAACTCGCTCAGGTTTAAGAACGGCAGCCATGTCGGCAGCATAAAGTAGAAGAAATATAACTGCAGCAGGATCGGCGTACCGCGGATAATTTCGACATAAACGGTAGCGATCAGCCGGAGCGGCTTAAATTTTCCGATGCCCACGTTGCTGCGGCGCATCAGTGCCATCAAAGAACCGAAAACGGTACTGATGAGGACAGTGAGGAGACCCATAAACAAGGTCATTCCGAGACCCTGTAAAAATAAGCTCCAGTACTTCATCCAGATCTTTAACATGACGTTAAGAAACTCCATCTGGAAAACTCCTTTCGTAGATAAAACTTGAAAACAGACAAAGGTCTTTCCGGTATCTTCACCGGAAAGACCGAGCTCTGTATTTTCTGTAACCTGAAGTGAAAACCAATTCCGGCCTTCGCAGATCTTCCATCACGGAACGAAACGATCTGCTCCGAAATTAGTGCGTCTCGATACCGAGCTTCTCAGCAAGTGCAACTGCCTCTTCCCTCCACTGCTCATAGAGACCTTTCTCGTTAACTTCAACGATCACTTCGTTGATCGCATTTAAGAGATCATCATCGCCTTTCTTGACCGCGATAACGTTACCTTCACTTGAATAGTCAAACATGAAATCTGCCATTGCGATATCATCATATGTTTTTGCAAGGGATTCACCGTTATCACCGGATACAGCGAGTGCGTCAACCTTGCCTGTTGTTAACATCATAACACCGTCTGTTATATTTGTCACTAACTGGATCTGAACGTCAGACGGAAGCTGCTCTGTAGCAAGCTTGTTCTGTAAGGTTGCGTTCTGGGTAGCAACCTTCTTGCCTGCGAAGGATTCTGCTGTATTGTACTGGGAAGCAAGTTCCTTCTTAACTAAAAGGCCCTGACCTTTCTTCGTGTTTACATTATAACGCTCGGAAAGTCCCATAGCCTCAGCACGCTCATCTGTGTAAGCGAAACCGGAGATACCCATATCGATGTTTCCGGAAGCAACTGCCTGCTGGATCGCGGAGAACTCCATCGGCTTGATCTCAAGCTCTACACCAAGCTTCTCAGCGATGTATTTTGCAAGCTCTACATCGGCACCGACATACTCGGTTGTTCCACTGCTGACATCCTTGAATTCCCACGGAGCGAAATCCGGAGATGTTCCCATTGTGATCTTTCCTGCCGCAAGAACTTTTCCGAGATGACCATTCGGATCTACATTCTCAAGTGCCTTTAAGGAACCTTCCGCTGCGGCTGCTGCCTCTGTCTTATCTGCTTCCTTTGATTCAGCAGCTGTTGTCGCGTCAGCTGTTGTTGTCTCGGCTGCCGTTGTTGCTGCTGCCGTTGTCTCAGTGCTCTTGGAGCTTCCGCAACCTGTAAGAGCAGCAATGACCGCTGCTGTTGTCATAGCTAAAACGATGTTCTTCTTCATAATCGATCCTCTCCTCTTTGTTTCTATCTTTTTCTATGTCTCACATGTGTGATGTTGATACGCATTATAATGTATAATTATTCTTTTGTAAAGCACTTTTTTATGTTTTTTTTACATATTATGCATTTTATACAACATTCAGTGCATAATTATATTGTTTCATGCAGTTTTTCCAATGTTTTATACATTATCAATGCATATATTCATCTTGATAAAGCGTTAATATTTCTTTTTTTGCATAGCGCGTCACCTCTTTCAAATTTCTGGCATACATTTCCGGCATACGCTGCTGGGGCAACGTAAAAAGCAGCCCATCTCACTCCAGCGTGAAACGGGCTGCTCTTCTATTTTTTACCAATATCAGATTTCAGCAATATTGATCAGTGTAAGTTCTTTTGCACGATTTTCCATACTTGTCACAAGCGCTCTCGCAGTATCGACTGCAGTGAGAACGGTAACACCTGTCTCGATGGCATTCCGGCGGATGATAAAGCCGTCATGGCTTCTCTCTGCGCCCTGTGCAGGGATATCGATGACAAGGTCGATCTCATGTCCAAGAATCAGGTCAAGAAGGTTCGGAGACTCCTGCTCGATCTTTCTTACCGGGATCACCTTTACGCCGTGCTCATTGAAGTACTTCGCAGTTCCTGCGGTACAGAAGATGCGGTATCCCTGTGCCTTGAATCTCGCTGCGATGTCGAGCATCTCTTCCTTGTCGGAATCACGGACGGTCATGACCATGTTCTTGTACTTCGGAAGCTTGATGCCTGCGCCCTGGAATGCCTTGTAAAGGGCCTCGTTGAAGGTCTTTGCGATACCAAGACACTCACCAGTGGATTTCATCTCCGGTCCAAGGCTGATATCAGCTCCACGGATCTTCTCGAAAGAGAATACCGGCATCTTCACTGCGTAGTAATCTGCCTCTTTCTGGAGTCCCGGTGTGTAGCCGAGTTCCCGGATCGTATGACCGCAGATGATCTGGGTTGCCAGCGGTACGATCGGGATTCCGGTTACCTTGCTGATATATGGGACGGTTCTGGAGGAACGCGGGTTTACCTCGATGATGAATACACCTTCATCATTTACAATAAACTGGATGTTGATCATTCCCTTGACATGGAGCGCCCTTGCGAGCTTCTCTGTGTATTCCACGATCGTCTTCTTGTTGTCCTCGGTGATGCTCTTCGCCGGATATACGGAGATACTGTCACCGGAGTGGATACCGGTACGCTCGATATGCTCCATGATACCCGGGATCAGGATATCGGTACCGTCGCAGATCGCATCGACCTCGATCTCCTTACCCATGATATACTTATCAACTAAGATCGGATGCTCCTGAGTGATCCGGTTGATGATGCCGATAAATTCGTCGATATCCTCATCGCAGATCGCGATCTGCATGCCCTGTCCGCCAAGAACGTAGGACGGACGAACGAGTACCGGATAGCCTAACTCGTTTGCTGCCTTTTTCGCCTCTTCCGCTGTAAATACAGTCTGTCCTTTCGCTCTCGGAATCTGGCACTGCTCAAGGATCTCATCGAAGAGTTCTCTGTCCTCAGCGGCATCGACATCCTCTGCAGCGGTTCCCAGGATCGGGACTCCCATCTTCATCAGAGCCTCTGTGAGCTTGATGGCTGTCTGTCCACCGAACTGGACAACTGCTCCGTCCGGTTTCTCAATATCAACGATGCTCTCCACATCCTCCGGAGTCAGCGGTTCGAAATACAGCTTATTCGCGATGTCGAAGTCTGTGCTGACGGTCTCCGGGTTATTGTTGATGATGACGGTCTCAAAGCCCTCTTTCTCGAAGGCCCATGTACTGTGAACGGAACAGAAGTCGAACTCGATACCCTGACCGATACGGATCGGACCGGAACCGAGAACGAGAACCTTCTTCTTCTCAGTCTCGCCCTCTGCCTCATTCTCACTTCCGAAGCAGGAATAATAGTATGGAGTTTCAGCTGCAAACTCAGCCGCGCAGGTATCTACCATCTTGAAGGCAGCACGGATGCCGTTTGCATGACGCATCTCCTTGATCTCGTTTTCCGTGAGACCTGTGAGTCTCGCGATCACATGATCCGGGAATTCAATGCGCTTTGCTTCCTTTAAAAGATCCGCGTCGAGGTTCTTCCCGGCTTTCTTTAAGGCATTCTCCATCTCAACGAGGATCATTAATTTATCGATGAACCAGATATCGATCTTCGTGATATCATGGATCAGCTCGTAATCGAAACCGCGGCGGAGTGCCTCTGCAATAACCCAGATCCGGCGGTCATCCACGTTGCAAAGCTGCTCTTTTAACTGTTCATCTGTGAGTCCGCTGTAGTCGTAAGACATTAAGGAGTCCACATGCTGCTCCAGAGAGCGGATCGCTTTCATTAAGCCACCCTCAAAGCTTGTGCAGATACTCATGACCTCACCGGTCGCTTTCATCTGGGTTCCTAACTTATGACTCGCATTGATGAATTTATCGAAGGGAAGTCTCGGCATCTTGACTACCACATAGTCAAGCATCGGCTCGAAACTTGCGTAGGTCTTCTTTGTAACAGCGTTCTTGATCTCATCAAGTGTGTAGCCGAGGGCGATCTTCGCGGCAACCTTCGCGATCGGATATCCTGTCGCCTTGGACGCAAGGGCGGAGGAACGGCTGACACGCGGGTTTACCTCAATTACGCAGTACTCAAAACTCTCCGGGTGAAGCGCGTACTGTACGTTGCAGCCGCCGGTGATACCGAGTTCTGTGATGATCTTTAGCGCGGAGGTACGGAGCATCTGGTACTCTTTATCTCCAAGGGTCTGGGACGGGGCAACAACGATACTGTCACCGGTATGTACGCCCACAGGGTCGATATTCTCCATGTTGCAGACGGTGATCACGTTGCCGGCACTATCACGCATTACCTCGTACTCGATCTCTTTCCATCCTGCGATGCAGCGCTCTACTAAAACCTGTCCTACACGGG
>ENA-OVFU01000827-OVFU01000827.1-human-gut-metagenome-genome-assembly--contig:-NODE-827-length-17538-cov-9.882629_pt1 | contig 17538 bp, 18 predicted proteins | sample MGYA00237764_ERZ505407 | MGnify/ENA primary metagenome ERZ505407 (study PRJEB26158, sample SAMN06016366) | human gut metagenome | biome: human gut; feature: ankylosing spondylitis patient; material...
GGATGGATGGGCTGAAAACAGCTATGAGGATTAAAGAAAAATATCCAAAACTTCCAGTTGTGCTGGTGACGGCATACATGAATTACGCACTGGATGGATATAAGGTGAAAGCAAGCCGATTTCTGCTGAAAGATAACCTTGCAGACACCATAGAAGAATGTATGGATGATTTGATAGCAGAAATTAATAAAAACCGTAGAATTCTCGAATTTCGTTTTGTGGAGGGAACGATAAAACTTTATGCAGATGACATCATTTATATAGAAACAGAACTTCACAAAAATGTATTTTATACTGAAAAAGGTACGTTTCAGATTTATAAAAAACTGGATGAACTGGAAAACGAATTAAAGAATATGGGATTTGTGCGGGCGCATTTAAGTTTTCTTGTAAATATGAGGTACATTACAAAGATCAGCGGATATGTGATGACACTTACCACGGGAAAAAAGATTCCAGTTCCCAAGGCACGATATGCACAGGTAAAGAGGGAATATATGCTGTATAAGGGAGAAGAATAACATGACATTCTGGGTATTGGCATTTATTGCGGAAATGCTGGAAGTAAAAGGAACGCTATACTTTTTTGATACTTTTATGGAAAAAAGAGATGGCGGATATAGGAACAGATACAGATTTTTTGTTTATTGCGGAGTGCTTTATCTGGCAGCAGTCACAGGGATATGGATCGGAATGTTAAAATGTATCCTGATTATACTGGTTATGTCTTTCCTAAATCTGGCTTATTATGAGGTCTCCTTCCGGCAGAGTTTTTTATTTTCAATCATCAACTATACAATGCTTGTATTGATTGATTATGTGACTGTTTTGCTGGGAAGAGGAGGTTCAATCCAAGAAAAATGGTTTTTACAGGCACTGATATCAAAGACTGCTTTTATCATTCTGATGTTGTTTATCAGAAGATTTAGCAAGACAAGAAAAAGCTACGGTCTGATTACCGGAAAAGAGTGGTTTCAGTTTTTCTGTGTTCCTGTATTTACGGTGGTCGGTTTCATTCTTATGTTTTATTCAGAAAACGATGATATGCAGAATGTATTTTTATTTCTTTCGGTGGGACTGGTTGCGATTAACCTTATCCTTATGGAGTTCATGCAGAATACCATTGAAAAAGAAGAGAGAATAAAAATTGCGGTACTTACGGAACAAAATCAGAAAAATCGTATTGCAGATTATCAGGACCGGGAAGAAATCTATGAGCGTCAGCGAAGAAAAATGCACGATTATAAAAATCAGCTTTCCACGATCCAGACATTGATAAAGAATGGACACACAGATGAGGCACTTTCATTTACGCAGAAGCTGACAGAGAGCATAGCTGTTGAGATGTCGGCGATAAATACGAATCATCCAGTGGTGAATGCTATTTTAAACCAGAAATACCGCAGTATGCAGGAAAAACACATAGCAGTAATCCTAAAAGTAGGGGATTTGCAGGAGATATGTCTGGAGGAGGAAGAGATTGTGATTCTGCTCTCTAATTTACTGGATAATGCAATCCGGGAGAGTGAAAAGGTACTGAAAAATACCGGAAAAGCGGTCATTCATCTGAAATTAGAGTGCGAAGATCATAAACTGATATTTGCGGTGCGAAATCCTGTGACAGAAAAGGTGGAAATTGAAAATGACACGATAAAGAGCAAAAGAGGGGATCATCACGGCATTGGGCTGTTAAATGTAAAAGCAGTTGTGGATAAATATGGCGGTGATATGGTACTTTCCTGCGATGAAAATGAATTTAAGGCTGTGGTTATCTTGTAAAGAGATGGTCTTTGTGTGCGTAATATGGTCGTTTGATGATATGGGACTAGGAGAACAGGTTATTTTATCCGATAAAGAAAGCAAAGGAGGTTACTATGAGTAATACAATTAATGTGAACTATATGACACGGGCTTACAATCAGTACCAGCAGAAAAATGCGGCTAAAGATCAGGAGAAGGAAGATACAAGGTTTGCGGATAGTGTAAGAGAAAAGAGCGAAGCTAGTGGAAGTATAGTGGGCAATTCAAAAATAGGTTCTGTGTCTGCTAAAGATATGACGATGGTGGAATACAAAAGGTACAGTAAAATTACAGCATTTATCGTTTGGGCAATCTTCATTATTACAGAAATTGAGTGAGTTAATGAATATGTAGAATGGATTGTTGTCAAAAGATATAGAAAAAAGGATTTCAGGTAAAGGAAGACAAGGTGGTTCTATGAATATTAGATTTTCTGGTTTTAGTAATTCACTACAATCCTTAAACAGAAGACAGAGCCTGACGAATATCTTGCTTAATAAGCAAAATGTTGGTCAAAGCGGGAAAAAGGATTTGTTTGTCAGAAGTACAACATATGATGCAGGTACATATACAATTTCAGCGGGACAAAGAAGAAAAATGATTCCGGGTAGCGTATTAGCTGCTATGAATAATGATATTTCTAAGGTGCGAAAACAGGGAGATATATACGAATGCGGAGGAACATTTTTTACAGCGGAGCAGATACCTAAAATCAGTGGAGCTTGTCTGAATGAAATTAAGGCAGAAGATAATATCATTGACTTTGGGAAGAATAAGTATTTTAAATATGTTTCCGGTGACGGACAGGAGCATTGTTTATACACAGATAATAAGGGGATAGGCTCTATTGTTTCCGAGATTATGCGTGGTGAACCTTATGATCCGGTGTTGGAAAGGTATGCGAGCTTTTGGAATTACATGATGACAAAAGACCCTGTATATGTTCAGTTGTCTTATTCAGATGAAGAAATAAGAGGCTATATGGAAAATGCAGGGATAAAAAACGGCTTTTTCACTGTAAAGATGGGAGATAGGGAAGCAACTCAATTTTATTCTGCCACTAAAACAACAAGCCCAATTCAGTCTAAGGAACGATATGATGCAAGATACAAGAATTTGACTTCTGGTGGCATTTTACTTGATGAATATGAAGCCGGAGACATTTTTAAGATTGGCGATAAGGAATATATTTTAAGTGAAAATCATACTTTGGATATTCCGTATGGAGAGGATATTTATAATTTGGAATATCCAAGTAATTATAAGTTTGGGAAAAAGGTTGAGTGAGAATAACGGACAGAAAAGGATTTCAAAGGAGGACACGGATATGTCAATGACAGGTATAAGCAATTCATATAACAATTATGTGACACAAAACACAATTCTAATAGTGTGGAAGAATATTATGAAAAATTATGTAAAAAGTTTCCGCAAATAAGTTTTAATACCAACGGCGGTGTTGTGCCTTGCAATTCCAATAAAGTGGTCGTAAATCTTTCTTATGACTGTTTGAAAAAAATGGCTAATGATCCGGAATTCGCAAAAGAAATAGAATGGAATTTATCCGGAGAGGTTGCAGCAAATTCACAAGTATATTCTTTTGCAAAGCGTGACGGTGTAGAGTTGGGAGGCAGGACAGTTACATATGATGCTAATGGAAATCGGCAATCTTCATGTGGTGGTATGAGAACAGCTAATTCGTCAAATAAAAGTTCAGATGTATTGAGTACACAAAATCAACAAAAAGCAGCAAAAAGTAGACGGGACAAAAAACGTGAGCAAGAAGAATACTTAGAGAAAATGCGTGAGAAACAAAAAAGAGATGAAGAATATTTGGAAGAATTGCGTGAGAAACGCAAAGATAGAGATGAGTATATTAGTGAAATGTCAGAAAACAGTAGTTCAGTGGTAAGAGCATATACTCAAGCGGAATACGATAATGTAGATTTATTATCTACATTAGATACGAAAATCTGAGGAGGACACGGATATGTCGTTGGAAGTTTACAGTAGGCAGAGTAAGGCGTTTCAGTATGATGGATATAAAATAAATTCTGAAATGCGGGAACACATAAATGCAGAAAAAAGCAGTTCAAATGTACATAAAGACAGAGATACCGTGAATTTTTCCGCAGAGGGCAGAAATATGTGTTACGGATTTGGAGTGCATGATGTAAAAGACCGTGCAAAACATACGGTAGTTAAGCCAGGCATAGCACCTCTTTTTGACACTATTTCAAGGACACTGAAAACAGTCAGAGAAGCAGTACATTTACAATTCAGATAAAATGATTGGAGGAACAGAAGTATGCACATTGGTTCTGGTCTAAATACGGTATCTTCAATGTACCGCCAACAAAAAGGCAATAATATGAAAACGCCTGCATCTGGGGAAAAGACATTTTATACGGCAGAAACACCGAAGGTATATCAGATATTCACAACAGATAATATGTTGTGGACAGGAGGTAATGGTACAGGTCTTTCTTATTGCCTTAAATATGCGGATGATTCGACGGATGAAAATCCAGTGGTGTTAGCGAAAGGTGTGGATGAAAACGGGAAAGAGTTTGAGCAAAGAATTTATATCAATGATGTTAATCCATCAAATGCTACAGTAGTCGAAATGCGTGCATTGGAGGCACATTACAAAGTGGAGAAGCAGGGAGGTTTCACGTCTCTGCCGCTTGAAGCTGGTAATATGGGACTTAACGACAGAAGAGATTTTATCGCAATGTTCAAAAAAAGCATAGAAGATTTAAACAAATTGGGAAGGTTTGACTTATCGTTGCTTTGGACGAAAAGTATGGATACATATCTTAATTTGCCAAATGCAAATAGTAAGTATAAATAAGGCTTAGTTATTTGGACATAGAAGGAAAAGAGAATTTAGAATAAACGAAGGAGATTGAGACAATGCAGTCAATATCAAGTTATATTAATCCTAATACAAGAGGACTTACATCTAATTACAAAAATACAGCTATTAAAGATAAGGAAACCTATAATGAGGCGATGTCGCAGCACTTACTAAATCCGGTAGAAGATTTGGTTCAAGTGTTAAAAACACCTATAAAATTGGCGAAGAGTTCGTCACTTAGCAGACAGAATAATTCTGTTAATATTGCGGAAGGGCAAAGAATCCGTGTTAATGGAGGTCATGTGCTTACGGCTACGGCGCATGGAGTAGAGGTTTCTGGTGGAGATAATCCGTATGATACACAATCATATGTAAAAGCACAGAGAATGGCAGATGCATTGGCATCCATGCTGCGAAATGCAGGTGGGACAATGACTACTGTAGCACATTCAAAGGAGGAATATGCCCGGTATACAGAAGGAATTACGGATGTTATGTCTTATCTGGGTGTAGACACTTCCAAAGATTTTACGGTCAATGGTATGAAATATAGCAAAAATAAAGATGGTTGGTATGAGTCAGAAGCGAACAGTGATGCGCAGGCGGCATATGAACAGTTAAAAGCGAATAACAGAACCTATCAGTTTGCAGATGAAAAGACCAAAAAGCAGATTGCATATATTAGTGATTATTACCTTCAGACAGTGCCGGAGAGTGTAAAGGCGGCGTGGCAGGAAACATTGGAAGAAACTGGTTTTAATCCATTTCAGACGGATGTAACCAGTATATTAACGCAGCTATCGGTAGAGCAGGATTTTCTGACAGGTGGTGATGACAATATTTTTGGTGAAACGAAAGAAAGTTGTTTAGCAGCTATCGACAAAGTATTGGAGAGAATAGAAAATCCGTTGGCAGCAGTTACAGAGGAAAGGGCAGCATATCTGCAGCAGGAAAAAGAATTTTATACCGTACTGGCATCTAAAATAAGAGAATAAAATGCCGGGAGGAATTTAAAGATACAGATTATAAGACTTATATAAGGCAGGGGGATAATATGGTTACTGTAAATAATTCTGACTATTATAACAACATTCCAGCTGGCAGGGATTTAAACAAGCTGCCCAATAATTCCAGCGCCGGTACAACTGTAGGATATCAGTATGATGGACTTACAGAGGAAGATCGTTTCGTACAAAAAGTTTTGCGGGAGCATTATGATAAAATGTACAAAGAAAATATGTCGCATTCTGATCCAATGGCATATGTCATATCGAAATATTGTGATGTGACTTCACCTAACTTTTGCTCATATATGACAGAAGACCAGCGTTCCATAGCTTACCGTACAGAGAAAAGAATGTTACAATCCGGAGGAAAACCTGTGGGTGGATTTGCACGGTATGATTATGCATTAAGGAATTACAAGGATGTATATACAGGAGGTTCAAGAAGTGTTGGTTATGTACGCAATACTGACAGGGAAAAACAGTATGCCAGAAGTGTTGTAAATCAGCAAATTTCAAATCTACTTTCAAAGAATGGGATATCAATATCAAAACAGGCAGATTTGGTATTTTCTATTGATCCATATACATATCAATTAACAGTGTCGGGAAATGCAGATAGAGACATATTATCGCAGATAGAAAAATTACTGAATGAAGGGGATAATGCGAAAAATATATGGACACATGCGTGGATTTGTATGCATGATGCAGACAATGAAATTGTTAATTCGCAAGCAAATATGAAAAAGGCGAACCAATATTCTTTATGGCATGAAGTGTATGAGACAACAGGGTATGAATTTTATTCTAATAGATGGTTGGAATATGCTAAGAATGCTACATACATGATGCAGTTAAGAAATGTATTGCCCAAATACAGAAAGGGAACTATAATGATGCTGTGAATAATAATCTAAATGACAGACAGAGAACAGGTACAATATCAAGAAAAGATTACAGGGATATATTTCTGTATCTTTGTGGATTTATGATTAGGAGATATTTATCCGATTTTAGCAGATAACTGGTTAATCACAAAATATGAATATTGGGAGCTTATGTTATGAATAAATTTATAAAATTATTTAAGAAAGACAAAGACGAGTTCGGATATCTTACAGACGAGCCGTTTGACATAAGAAAAATCATTCCTGTTGCGGCATTGCTTGCAGTGGCAATAATTGCAGTTGTTATAGTTGTTGTGATAAATTCCGGCAAAAAGAATAAGACAGCCGGAACGGTTGATGTTGTAACAGAGACTACAACTGCACAGAGTGTGACGCAGACAGGCTGTGCTTCTGATACGGCAACACTTTCTTCTGATGAAGAAAAGCAGGAAGACCCTCAGTATGAGGCCGACATGGGAATGTCAGATGAAGGAAGAGGTGCTTCGGTCACTCTTTCGGCGGGAGGCAATGAAACGGCAGATACGACAATCGGCATAGATGTTTCTAAATATCAGGGAACTATAGACTGGGCGGAAGTAGCATCATCCGGCGTTGATTTTGCAATGATACGAGTCGGTTACAGAACACAGAAAACCGGTGTAATATATGCTGATACTAACGCAAAATATAACATGCAGCAGGCAGCAGCCAACGGAATAAAAGTCGGAGTATATTTTTTCTCATCAGCGGTAAATGAGAGTGAAGCAATTGAAGAAGCTGGTTGGGTTGCAGATTATATTGCAAATTATAATATAACTTATCCTGTGGCATTTGATTGTGAGGGTTTTGACTCGGCGGACAGCAGGCAGAATGGTATGTCTAATGATGACAGGACTAATGTTGCAGATGCATTTTTACAGGAAATATATTCAAGAGGTTACACGCCGATGTTTTATGCTTCAGCATCGCATCTTACAGGAAACAGCAGATGGAATACATCAACACTTGAAAATAATTATAAAATGTGGGTTGCACAATATCCGTCAGTACCTTATCCGGATACATCCTCAACATCTTATTCTGGAGCATGTGCAATGTGGCAGTATACGAGCAACGGAAATGTAAGCGGAATAAGCACAAATGTTGATATAAATGTTGCATATTTCGGATACAGCCAGAGTGCGGGAACGATGAGCGGTGAGACGGCTGCGGCTGCAAGTGCAGATGTTGAAGCAAACATGAATTTTACATCGGTAAATGATACTGTTACAGCAAAAGAATATGTAAGATTAAGAAATAAACCTAGTCAGGACACTGATTCAACAATAATTGCGACATTAAATAACGGTGAGACGGTGACAAGAACAGGAATCAGTGACAGCGGCTGGTCAAGGCTTAACTATAACGGTCAGAATGTTTATGCTGTATCGAGCTATCTTACAACCGATTTGTCTGCACCGACGCAGACAGAAACACAGCAGTTTATGACTCAGTTTATAAGCTGCAATGATGAGGTAACTCCGAAAGATGAAGTTAATCTGAGGTCGAAGCCAAGTTATACGGACTCGGATTCGGTTGTTGTTGCGTCGGTTAAAAATGGAACGATTCTTACAAGGACAGGTTATAACAATGAAGTTGGCTGGTCGCGTGTTGTATACAATGGACAGACGCTTTATTGCATTACAAGTTATCTGATTGTGAAATAAAAATATTGATATTTCTGCCAAAACAGCTCGAAATATAGTATAATATTAGAATATCAGTAAAAAACAGATTGGAGATAAAAGGTTATGATTAAACACGTAATTTTATGGAAATTAAAAGATGAACTTGGTAAAGAAGAAAAAGAAAGTGTAAAAAAAGGTATAAAGGAAGGACTTGAGGGACTTGCAGGCCAGATTCCGGGACTTATTGATGTTCATGTAAATATTAACGGGCTTGAGTCATCGACAGCTGATGTAATGCTTGATACAACATTTGAGAGTGTTGATGCATTAAAAGCATATGCTGTTAATCCTAAGCATGTTGCGGTTGCAGACGGTAAAGTAAGACCATATACAGCAATAAGATCATGTCTTGATTACGAAGTTTAAAAAAATGCAGATATATTTAAAACCTATAATATCAGCGTGTTATGTTTTTCCGGTTCTTGCATTGCTTTTTACAATACCATATATTTTGTATGAATATCACAAATATGGTTCTATACTTGTGTTGAGAACCGGAATTATATATACGTTTATATTTTATATGCTGACGTCATATTTTATGACAATACTGCCGCTCCCACCGCTTGATTCTGTATCACCTGACTCAGCGTGCATGCTGCTTGTGCCGTTTGATGCGGTTAAAAGAGTGATTGTAAATTCACGTATTAATTTTAAAAGTCCGGCAACATATATTAAAATATTCAGCTGTGCTGATTTCTGGCAGATAATATTTAATATACTTTTATTACTGCCATTTGGAGTGTATCTGAGATATTATTTCAGAAGAAGATGGTGGCAGGTGCTTATAATGTCATTCGCGTACAGCCTCTTTTTTGAGCTTACACAGTTATCTGGTCTGTATGGAGTATATAGATATCCATACAGATTTTTTGAGATTGATGACCTTATATGTAATACTCTTGGTGGAATGACTGGATATTTAATCACGCCGCTTTTTGTATTTTTTATACCCAAAAGAGAAAGATTGGATGAGATGGCATACAGTCGTGGTGAGATTGTATCAGAATTCAGAAGAATTGTTGCGTGGATTATTGATATTGCATTGATAATTGCACCTGTTGTGGGCTTTTTTGTATTTAACAAAGAAATAATTATTAATATAATATATGATTCACGTTATATCATGTGCATTTCGGCGTATGTAACAATTGTGTTTACTGTTGTTACAGCTGCATCAAAAGGCCGGACTGTTGGAAAAGCACTTGTTAATATAAGGCTTGTGAATGGCACAAATGAAAATATTATGGCTGACCGCACCAATTTTAAAGAAGCTGGAATTTTCAGGTTGTTTTTCAGATACATCATATTATATATGATAGAGCTTCCTTCACTTATATATGCATATGGCTTATATAAACTGACAGAAACAGCCACCGGCTGGGAATATGTGTTTTATGGCATCGGATGCGGGATATTTATAATAATAGCGGCATATTTTGTCGTTGATCTGGTATTATGCCTTTTCAGCGATACCAGAAATATGATTTACGACAGAATCACGGGAATAACGCACATGAATATGGTAAAAAAATAAAAACAGGAGGTGCTAAGTGATTACAATAAAAAATAAATATTTACAAGGGTATAAATTTATAGATTTATTTGCCGGTCTTGGTGGATTCAGGTTGGCATTGGAATCACTAGGTGCCGAATGTGTATATTCAGATGAATGGAATGAACCGGTATGTCATGTTTATTATAAAAATTTTGGCGAAATTCCGGCAGGGGATATTACAAAAATAGATGAAAAAACAATTCCTGAACATGATATATTATGTGCAGGTTTTCCCTGTCAGGCATTTTCAATAAGTGGAAAACAACGCGGATTTGAAGACAGCAGGGGAACATTGTTTTTTGATGTCGCACGTATAGTAAAAGAAAAAAGACCCAAAATTGTTTTTATGGAAAATGTTAAAAATTTTGAGACACATGATTACGGAAAGACATTAAGTGTTGTGAGTACAACTATGAAACAGCTCGGGTACAGGTTTTATAAAAAAGTTCTTAATGCCGTAGATTATGGGATTCCACAGAAACGCGAAAGAATATATATGGTATGTTTCAGAAATGATGTTGAAATTAACGATTTTCAATTTCCGCTGCCTGTAAAGCTGACAAATCATGTTGAGGATTATCTTTTGCAGGATAAGTCACTGACAAAAGACTTATATGTTGAAAGGCCAGATATATTTTATAATGATTTAGAAGACAATGTATACAGCAATAAGCCTATAAGACTTGGAATAGTCAATAAAGGCGGACAGGGAGAACGCATTTATAGTACAAAAGGAATTGCTGTTACATTTTCGGCATACGGAGGCGGTGTATTTGCAAAAACAGGCGGTTATCTTGTTGATGGCAGACCGAGAAAACTTCATCCGAGAGAATGTGCAAGACTTATGGGATATCCGGACTCATATATAATAAGTGATAAATCAAGCCATGCCTACCAGCAGTTTGGTAATTCTGTAGTTGTGGATGTAATTCAGTATATAGGCATAGAAATAGGAAAAGCAATCATTTAAGGTCAATTTCAAATTCAGCTAGATCATTTATATCCTGTGATTTTTTAAGCTTAATAGAAAAAATCACAGTCATATTGCGTGTGTTTGACAACTTCCTTATTTCATATGTATCATTTCCTAAATCAGAAAGGTAAAAAGTATTTGAATTTATTGGAAATCTTTTTTTATAAATAGGCTCACTAATAGAAGCATATATTTTTTTATTGTTTTGGAAAAAGATAGCATTTTTATAAACTTGCTTAATTGCCTGTGTTATAAAATCATAATCCTTTTCGGCTGGTTTAGATGAGCCGCTGCCTTTGATGCGGCAGCTGGCTGTAATGCTGAAATATTCGGCAAACTTTCTTATTGGAAGTATTACATAATTATAATCGTGGCTTATTATATATCGTACATTTCGCTGCTGGTAATGTCCGATAATCCAGCCGGCAAATACAGAAGAATCAATATCAATTGCTGCACCGGCGGTTCCGGCGTTGTAAAATCTGTAAAAATCGTTATTCATATAATCAATAATGGCATACGTCATTGGATTTTGTATGCTGTGATTTTTTGAAGAAAATCCAAAGCTGTGAGAATCAGCATCAGGATGTACAACGAATTGCCCGGATTGAGCCGTATTATCTTTAACCTCAATAAAAAATGCAACTTTTCCGTTTTTAATAACAGAAATATCGGACATAGTTGAATCCATTCCACCGTTGTGGTGGAAATGGACATTTTCATATCTATATTTGTTTTGTAGATATTCTAAACATTCAAGTTCAAAAAGCTCGCCTCGTATCATTAGTATCTTCCTCCTTGGATGGTAAAACTGTGCATCGGCTGTACAGATACCTGACATCGGTGCTTTTAAAAAATCAAGTTATAATTTTAAGTATATTTTATCAGGATAAAGTATAGATTTCAATGGTCTATTTTACAATTAGGACTTTACAGTAATTGAGATCTGATATATTATATAAAATAAATAATGATGTATGGTTTAATAATAAAGTATATAGGTAAATAATTGGCAAAGGAGAAATTTTGTTATGCAAAAAAAAATAAGGAAAGTTATGTCAGTTTTTATGGTATCTGCACTTCTGTTTTCAGGGTGTGGTATACATGGAACAGATAACGTTAAAAAAGAAGAGGACAACGAAAATAATAATATTGTAAAGCTTACTGTATGGAGCGAGAAAGATAATGTTGATACAACATCAAAAATGGTGGAGAGTTTTAAAGAATATTATAAAGATGAGGCACAATTTGATATTACAATTGATGTTCAGGCAGATGCTAAAGTAAGAGATGTAATGCTTACAGATGTACATAATGGTGCAGATGTTTTTTCATTTCCTGATGATCAGCTTACATCACTTGTTGCAGGTGGTGTTCTGGTTGAGATACCTGATGCTGAAAAAGTAAAATCTGCTAATATTGAAGAATCGGTGAAAGCGGCTACGTTAGATGATAAAATATATGCATATCCTATGACAGCTGATAACGGTTATTTTATGTACTATGATAAAAATTATTTTTCGGCTGATGATGTAAAGTCATTGGATAAAATGATGTCGGTAGCGGCATCATCAGGAAAGAAGTTTGCCATGGAATTTAATTCGGGGTGGTACATGTATACATTTTTTGGTAATACAGGACTTAATTTATCAATTAATCCTGATGGCGTAACTAATAAATGTAATTGGAATTCTGAATCTGGTGATATTAAAGGAACGGATATTAAATCAGCACTTTCAGCTATAGCATCAAATCCTGGTTTTGTAAGCATGCCTAATGGAGATATTGCCGCTGCAATGAAGTCAGGGGATGTTATAGCAGGTATAAGCGGTGTATGGGATGTTATGAATGTAAAAGCAATATATGGCGATAATTATGGTGCATGTAAACTTCCGACATATACTGTTGCAGGCAAGGAAGTACAGATGTCTTCTTTTACCGGATATAAGATGATGGGGGTTAATGCATATTCAGAGAATAGGGACTGGGCATGCAGACTTGCGGACTGGATGACTAATGAAGATAATCAAAAACTGAGATTTAAAGAGCGTAATCAGGGACCGTCAAACATAAATGTGGCAGCTTCAGATGAAGTGAAAAAAGTTCCAGCAATACAAGCTGTAATTGAACAGTCTAAATATGGAACATTGCAGCGAGTTGGCAACAGTTTCTGGGATGCATGCAAAGATTTTGGCGATACGATATTGAGTGGAACTAATAATGGGATGACAGACCAGGAGCTTATGGATAAACTTGTTAATGGTATAACAGCATCAACTATTAAGTGATGGCTTTTATGATATTACATTGCTGATATTAAGATAAGCAGAATGGAGACTTTTATGGTAAATAAAAAAAGAACAAGCTTAAAGGTACTGATACTTATTCCCGTATTTATTCTTGGAATATTATCTGTGGTATCCAATATAATGGCTATTAATAATATAAGAATGGTTAATTCAAATGCATCTGATATTGCGGATGATTGTATGAATAGTATATCAGAACTAGGTGAAATCCAGAATGCAACACAGTCAATACATAAGCTGGGGGTGTCTCATATTATTGCAACTGACCTTAATACAATGATTTCTGTAGTGGAAAATATAAGGAAGGAACAGTCAGAACTTGAAAATAATCTTGAGGATTATAAGAAGTATGTCAGTGATTCTGATCAGGAAGTTTATAATTCACTTGTACAGAATTATGAAATTATGAAAAAAGAGTTTGGAAGTATTATGGCATACAGTGCACTTGGTAAGAAAGAAGAGGCATATGCATTGGCAAACGGAGTAGTAAGCGATAGCAGCAATGCAATACAGGAAAATATAAATGTATTAAAAGAACATGCTAATTCTACAGCTTCAACTGCAAGAGAAAGACTTTCGGCAGTATATACCGGTTCTCTTATATGTAGTATTGTTATTATTGCAATAAGTATATTGTTACTGCTTACAGCATTGTATTGTGTTATGAAATATATTATAAAACCGATACTTGCAACGAATAAAGATATTAGGGAAATTATAAGTGGAATAGATAATGGAGAAGGTGATCTTACTAAGAGAGTTACAATACTGTCTAATGATGAGATTGCTGATCTCGGTAATGGAATTAATATTTTTATGGAAAAACTTCAGGGAATACTTAAACTGATTATTGAGAATACAAACCTGATGGAAGGCGTTGTAGAGGCCGTAGATAAAAGTGTGGCTGCCTCTAATGATAGTGCTTCTGATTTATCAGCAATGACAGAAGAATTATCTGCAACTATGCAGGATGTAGGACAATCAGTTAATGTTATTAATGACAGTGCGAATAATGTACGTGAAGACGTTGATATAATAGCATCAAAGTCAAATGAAATTAATACATTTTCTAAGCAGATGAAAGAAGATGCTGATAATATGGAAAGTAATGCCAGAAACAATATGGAACAGACAAGTGAAAAGGTTGGTGAGATACTGGAAGTACTAAATAATGCGATTGAAGACAGCAAAAGTGTTGACCAGGTTAATAATCTGACTAATGATATTTTAAGTATATCAAGCCAGACCAATCTTCTTGCATTGAATGCATCGATTGAGGCAGCGAGGGCTGGAGAAGCAGGAAAAGGATTTGCGGTTGTTGCAGAAGAGATACGCCAGCTTGCAGATTCAAGCAGAGAAACAGCAAACAGAATACAGCAGATAAATTCGGTTGTAGTTAAAGCAGTATCTAATTTATCAGATAACGCTAACAATCTTGTTAAATATATGCAGCAGACGATACTCCCTGAATTTGAAAGGTTTGTAGATAGTGGTGCTTCATATAAAAATAATGCATCATATATTGAGGATGCTATGAATGAGTTTGTATTAAAAACTGACGCTTTAAAGAAAAACATTAATGAGATAGCAGGTTCTATTAACACTATTACGGCTGCGGTTGATGAAGGTGCGGAGGGTGTCAACAGCACGGCAGAAAATACACAGAACCTTGTTGAAGATATAGTTAATATCAGTAGCAAAATGAAAGAAAATAAGGCTATAGCAAAGACACTTCAAGAAAGTACAGATATATTTGCTATTTTTTAAATTGCTGTTTTTTAAATGAAAAAGCATGTTTAAAAACTGGGTAAAATATGTTATCATTATGTAAATTATTTTTAATAGGGAGAAAAACTAATGAACGAGAAAAATCAAGAAGTTGTTCGTGATGCTCGACAGCTCGGAATTCCGAAAATGCTGATTCTTGGAATACAGCATATGTTTGCCATGTTCGGAGCTACTATTCTGGTACCTATTCTTGTAGCAGGATATTTTCAGAATGCATGTGGCGAACCAATAACAAGAGGTCTTACAGTATCTGTTACACTGTTTTGTGCCGGTATTGGAACATTAATTTTCCATGTCTGCTCAAAATTTAAAATTCCTGCATTTCTTGGCTCATCATTCGCATTTCTTGGTGGATTTTATACAGTAGCCAATCTCAATACAGGAATTTATGCCGATATGGGTGCTAACGAGAAAGCTGCATATGCATGTGGCGGTATCGTTGTAGCAGGTCTGTTATATCTTGTTGTAGCTTTAATTTTTAAGCTTGTCGGTGTGAACAGAGTTATGAGATTCCTTCCACCGGTAGTTACAGGACCAATTATTATTTGTATTGGTCTTTCACTTGCTTCATCAGCAATATCTAATGCTTCAACTAACTGGCTTCTTGCCGTAGTTGCACTTGCTGTAATAATAATATTTAATATCTGGGGCAAGGGAATGTTTAAGATTATTCCTATCCTTATGGGTGTAATCATTTCATATGCTTTTGCATTGATTCTTAATGCATTTGGAGTTACAAATCCTGATGGTTCAGCAATACTTAATTTTGCATCTGTTTCATCAGCAAGCTGGATTGGTTTTCCAAAATTCCAGATTTGCAAGTTTGATATTACAGCAATTCTTGTAATGGCACCTATCGCTATTGCAACAATGATGGAACATGTTGGAGATATGTCAGCTATATCAGCTACTGTTGATGAGAATTTTATAGCAGATCCGGGTCTTCACAGAACAATAATGGGTGATGGACTTGCTACAGCGTTTGCAGGTCTTATTGGTGGACCGGCTAATACTACATATGGAGAAAACACAGGTGTCCTTGAACTTTCAAAGGTATATGACCCAAGAGTAATAAGAATTGCTGCAGGTCTTGCAGTGATACTTTCATTTATACCTAAGTTTTCAGAGATTATTTCTACAATGCCGGCAGCCATAATTGGTGGTGTATCATTTATGCTTTATGGTATGATTTCAGCTATTGGTGTAAGAAATGTTGTTGAAAATAAGGTAGACCTTACAAAGTCACGTAACCTTATAATTGCCGGTGTAATCTTTGTATGCGGTCTTGGTTTTTCAAATGGACTTACATTCACAATAGGTGAAACGCATATTACACTCACAGCACTTGCTATCGCAGCTATTGCAGGTATTATCCTCAATGCTGTTTTACCGGGTAATGATTACAGGTTTGGTGTAAATCCAAGCGGAGACCAAAGCCGTGGTGTATATGTAAGCAACACAGATGATGAAAAATAATTAAAAAGCAAATAATACATCTATATAGATGGAAAAACAGAGGTTAGGTTATAATGAATTTTAAAGAAGAAAAAAATATTACAATTTTTGAACATCCGTTAATTCAGCACAAAATTTCAATTTTGAGAGATAAGAGAACAGGAACTAATGAATTCAGAAAGCTTGTAGAAGAGATTGCCATGCTTGAAGGTTTTGAGGCAATGGGAGATCTTGAACTTGAAGATGTAGAGATTGAAACTCCAATTGAAAAATGCATGACTCCTATGATTTCCGGACGTAAACTTGCAGTTGTTCCGATTCTTAGAGCTGGTCTTGGTATGGTTTCAGGTATTCTTGCCCTTGTACCGACTGCAAAAGTAGGTCATATCGGTATGTATAGAGATGAGGAAACTCATGAACCACATGAATATTATTGCAAACTTCCAAGCCCTATTGAAGAAAGGCTTATTATTGTAACAGACCCAATGCTTGCAACAGGCGGCTCAGCAGTAGATGCAATTGATCAGATTAAAAAGCATGGTGGTAAAAAGATTAAGTTTATGTGTATTATAGCTGCACCGGAAGGTCTTGAGAAGCTTCATAAGGCTCATCCGGATGTTCAGATTTATGTAGGACATCTTGATAGACAGCTCAATGAAAATGCATATATATGTCCGGGTCTTGGCGATGCCGGCGACAGAATTTTTGGTACAAAATAATAATAGACTTGTTTTCTAAATAAAAAAATGGTTTTATGCCGGAAATCTTTATTGAAAATTAATATTGATTTCCGGCTTTTTTGTGTTATCATTATTAATATGAAATATATTAGACGTGTGGTAGGTAATGCATATGGATAAATCATTGAGTATTGATACAGGGCATCATGAAAAGCTATATCAGGAAAGAATGAACTTTTTGCTGACGGGAGAAAAGGATAGGGTTTGTTCTATATATATAGATGTTACGGATAATAAGATGCTTGCTCTTATAACACGTAAGCATAAGTATAATGATAATGAATTAAATAATATTTCTGTGAGATGCTGGCTTGATAAATACATATATCCTAATATTTCTGATGGATATAATCTGGAAGAGTTTAAGAAAGGTTTCACCAGAAAAGCTCTGTTGGAAGAATTTGAAAAAGGTGAACGTAATATACAATTTTATC
>ENA-OVFU01000841-OVFU01000841.1-human-gut-metagenome-genome-assembly--contig:-NODE-841-length-17325-cov-8.279039_pt1 | contig 17325 bp, 15 predicted proteins | sample MGYA00237764_ERZ505407 | MGnify/ENA primary metagenome ERZ505407 (study PRJEB26158, sample SAMN06016366) | human gut metagenome | biome: human gut; feature: ankylosing spondylitis patient; material...
CGTCGTCGCTGACCGTCAACGGCAGCGAGTGGCTCTGGCGCGCCCCGCGCCCGGCGTTCTGGCGCGCCGCCACCGACAATGACCGCGGCTGCGGCTTCCCGCAGAAGGCAGCGGCCTGGCTGGCGGCGGATGTCTACCTGCAGAACCTCGGCTTTGTGGTCTTGCGGAAATCCGCCGACGGTGTGCAGGTGCGCTATACCTACGGCGTGCCCACCGTGCCCGGCGCTAAGGCCGAGCTGACCTACACCGTGGAGCCGCAGGGCACGCTGCTGGTCGAGGCCGTCTATCATGGCGTGCCCGGTGCACCGGAGCTGCCCTGCTTCGGCGTAAAATTCCAGACGTTTGCCCCCGTGGCCCGCACGCTCTGGACCGGCCTTTCGGGCGAGACCTACCCGGATCGCTGCAAGGGCGGCGTCTTTGGCTGCCATGAGGAGGTGCCGCACATTGAGCCGGCTCTCGTCCCGCAGGACTGCGGCCTGCATGTGGGCACCCGTCAGTTCACGCTGGAGCAGCACAACGCCTGCGGCCAGACGGCGGCTGCGCTGACGATTGAACAGGCCGACGCGCCGTTTGCCTTCAGTGCACTGCCCAACACTGCGCAGGAGATCGAGGCCGCCCAGCACATCACCGAGCTGCCCGCCACGGGCCGCACGAGCGTGACGATCCTGGGCGCAGCCCGCGGCGTCGGCGGCATCGACAGCTGGGGTACCGATGTGGAGGAGCCTTACCGCGTCAGCGGGGAAGGCGAGCACCGCGTCGCGTTCCGCATCGTGTTGTAAATACCCTAAAGGCAACACCGGAATTCCGTGAAATAAAGCCCGAAGCAGCAGAGGCGGCGTGCCGCCTCTGCTGCTTTTTTGACCATGCAAAAAGGGATGAATTCTGTCAAAAATTGTGTTGCGGGATCGCAGAAAATCTGCTATACCTATACATTACATAACAAGAGGCGACGATGAGAGAAAGCGGCGTACCAACGCATTTAGCCCATACTGAGAAAAGGACGTAGAACGTGATGACTGACCTGCTGACCCTGTTGGGAGAAAATTTTGCATGGGAAAATTCCACTTGCCGCGCCCGGTGCACAGCCCGTCACATCAGCGGGCTGAACAGCCGCAGCACGCAGTCCCAGCCGCGCACGGCCAGGCTGCGGGTGTCGGCGTACTCCTGCGTGACCTCGCGGCAGACGGGGAACAGCGCGTCAAAATCGCGGCGCACATCGGCCACGGCGCTGCAGCCGCAGAACCAGCAGGCGTTCTCAAAGTGCAGGTACAGGCTGCGGAAGTCAAAATTGATCGTACCCACTACGGCTTCCGTGCCGTCGGCTACGCATTGCTTCGCGTGGATGAACCCGGGCGCGTACTCATAAATGCGCACGCCGCTCTTGGCAAGGCTGGCGTAATAGCTGCGCGTGACCGAGAAGATCAGCTTTTTGTCCGGGATGCCCGGCGTGATGATCCGCACATCAACGCCGCTGGACGCGGCCAGCCGCAGTGTGCGCTGCATCTCGTCACTTAAAATAAGGTAGGGCGTTGTAATGTAGACGTAGTCCTTCGCACTGCGGATCATGTTCAGGTAGACGTTCTCGCCGGTGGCCTCGTCGTCCAGCGGATTGTCCGCGTAGGGCAGCACCACGGCATTCTCCCGCGCGGTGTAGGGCACATCGGGCAGATAGCGCTCGACCTCGGGGGCGGCCTTCTGCGTTGCGCCCCACAGCTCTAAGAAAATCAGCGTCAGGCCGCGCACGGCGTCGCCCTCCAGCCGGATGCCGCTGTCCTTCCACTGGCCGTAAGGGTGGGTGCGGTTGAAGTACTCCTCCGCTAGATTGTAGCCGCCGGTAAAGCCGACGCGCCCGTCCACAACGGTGATTTTGCGGTGGTCGCGATTGTTCATAAAGACGTTCAAAATCGGGATGACCGGGTTGAACCGGCGGCACTGGATGCCGCGCCCCGCCAGCTTTTTGACAAATTTGCTGTTGATAAACCCGATGCTGCCCACGTCGTCGTAAAATACGCGCACCTCCACGCCGTGGGCGGCGCGCTCGGCCAGAATATCCTCCAGCTCCTGCCAGGCGGAGGCGTCCTCAATGGCGTGGTATTCCATGAAAATAAACTTTTCCGCGCTGCGCAGGGCTGTTTTCTGGGCCTCCAGCGCCTCGCAGGTGTCGCCGTAGAACGTCACATCGGTGTTGTCATAGGCGGGGTAGCCCGCGCGGTCCTGCAAATAGCGGGCGTGGTTGCGGGTGATGCGGTCCGGGTAGGGCAGGGCGCGGCGCTGCTGCAAAATGGGTGCGTGATACCGGCGCAGCATCGTCATATTTTTGCCGAAACGGCGGCGCATGACGCTGACGGCCCCGCTGCGGCCAAACAGCAGATAGATGGTCAGACCGAAGATGGGAAACAGCAAAATCAGAATGATCCACGAAATTTTATACGCGGAGTTGATATGCAGCCCATATATACGCAGCGTAATCAAAAATGTCAGTACCGACGTGCATACCTGAATGGCGGTGGAGTAGTCGTTCAGCTTGAGGGCAAGCCAGAAGATCCATAAAACCTGCAAAAGTACGCCGATGCCCGCCAGCAGCATCCGGCTGACGCTGTTGGGAATGGCTTCGCGTTTTTCCTCGGTGGTGTTTTTCATGTGTGGCCCCTTTTGTGCCGGGCGCGGCCCGGCTGTGTTGATTTTTTATCCAGTATAGCACAAAATCTTGCAGTATACCACACTTTTACACCGGAATCTGCGGTATTTTCACAAAAGAGCGTCCCTGTGGCCGGGCAGGGGAGAGAGGACACGGGAAAATGCAAAATAGCACAAAAATTGCCCGCCTGTAAAATTGGCCTATATACGCTGAAATCCATACGCGATGCGCTCTGCTGCCCACACTTGCAGAGACAGCACAGATAAAATAGACGCAATATATGTGCGGTTTCAATGGCGGCGGTGTTGGCCGCGTTTTTTGGCGTGACGGCGCAGCTGATTTTTAAAAATGACGGTATTATGTATAGAATTCCGCGCGGCGGCAGAGGGGCAGCCACGGCAAGGCGGTTGGAATACAACAGGCAAAACGGTGGGAAATCGAAAATAGAAGCAAAAAAATGTTTTTTGCTGTTTTTACATAAGGCTGTTGAAATTGGCAGATTATGTGATATTATATTTTCACAAATGAGGACGCACGATGTCCTTACTGAATTTATTGGAGGAATTTATCATGTTCGAGAAAATTCGCAAAATGAAGAACAAGAAGGGCTTCACCCTGGTAGAGCTCATCGTCGTCCTGGTCATCCTGGCCATCCTGGCCGCCCTGCTGGTTCCGGCGCTGACGAAGTACATCGATAAGGCAAACGAGGAGAAAGCAACTTCTGAATGCCGTATGGTTGTTATGGCTGCGCAGACGGCAGGAACGGAGTATTACGCAAAGAATGATTCTTTGAACGAGACTGATAACAAGAAGCCTGGCACTGATACGATTGATGGTTACAGTGAATTACCGAACGCCAAATACACCGTTACTTATGATGCTTCTGGCAAGGTTAAGTCTGTTGTTTACACGACTGGCGTGTTTACCTGCACTTATACGGCGGCAGACGCCACTAATGCTTCTAAGTATGAAGTTAAAAAGAATGCTACCACTCCGGCGACAACCAAGAAGGTTACAGTTGCAGGCTAAGTTTTATAGAGAAAATATTACGTTTCCCACCGCCACCCGGCGGTGGGATTTTTTGTGCTTTTGTTGTGGTTTCACTCAATTCCATTTCTACTACGGACACTCCCACGGGCGGATATGGAATCCGCCCCTACGGTCTGCCAATCCCGTTGCATTCTGCCTGCCGCCAACTTCGGCGGGGTGGGGGCACCCCGCCCTACGTCCAACCAAAAAGGGGAACGTAGGGCGGCCAGCCCTCTGGCCGCCGTGCCCGCTTGCGGCCACAGTAAACCTTCCGTGCAATCCCCCCACCCTCACCCCGCAGACAAAAGCCTCCCTTGTCAAATGGAGGTGCCGAGCCTGCGAGGCGGAGGGATTCCTGCCCGTCTGCGGGTGTGACAGCGTGCAGGGCATAGCCCGTCGGAATCCCTCCGGCCGCCTGCGGCGTCCACCTGCTCCCCTTCTGGCGCTACGCGCCACCTCCCCCGGCACGGGGGAGTCTGTCTTTGACAAGGGAGGCTTTTCTGCTCCCGCCTTAAACTTCACTTCAAATTCCACTCTTGCAAAATCCGGCAAAGTGTGCTACAATCTCATAGCATACCGTTTTAGTGGGAAATATTCCCGCAACCCCAACCAAAAAAGGAGAGTTCCGCCCCATGTCCGAACGCCTGTGGGGAATCCTTGTGGATTCCTTTGGTAAAATATTGCTGCCCGGCCTGACCGTCACCATCCCGCTGACCGCCATCTCGTTCACGCTGGCGCTTATCATCGCGGTGGCGGTGGCGCTGGTGCAGTTTGCCCATGTGCCCGTTTTGCAGCGGCTGGCCCGGTTTTATATCTGGGTCATCCGCGGCACGCCCGTGCTGGTGCAGCTGTTCGTTGTGTTCTACGGCCTGCCCGGCGTCGGCATCCTGATCGAGCCGTTCCCCGCGGCGGTGCTCGTCTTTTCCATCAACGAGGGCGCGTACTGCGCCGAGACCATCCGCGCCGCGCTGGAATCCGTGCCCAAAGGCCAGATGGAGGCGGGGCAGTGCGTCGGCATGAGCTACTTACAGATCATCCGCCGCATCATCCTGCCGCAGGCGCTGCGCACGGCCTTCCCCACGCTGGCCAGTACGCTGATCGCCATGGTCAAGGATACCTCGCTGGCCGCGAACATCACCGTGACCGAAATGTTCATGACGACCCAGCGCATTGTGGCCCGCACCTATGAGCCGCTGGCCCTCTACATTGAGGTCGGTCTGGTTTACCTGCTGTTCTGCACCGTGCTGACCCGCCTGCAGGCCGTCGGCGAGCGGTACCTCAACAGCAAGGGCGCGCAAAGGAGCTGAACTATGCTGCAAATCAGAAATCTGCGCAAGTCCTTTGGCGATTTGCAGGTGCTCAAGAGCATCGATCTGGACGTGAACAAGGGCGACGTCGTCGCCATTTTAGGCCCCAGCGGCAGCGGAAAAACAACGATGCTGCGCTGCCTGAACTTTTTGGAAAAGTCCGACGGCGGCACGATGCTGTTTGACGACCAGCGCGTAGACCTGGCCCGCGTCACCCACGCCGAGGCCAACGCCCTGCGCCGCCGCACGGGATTTGTCTTTCAAAGCTACAACCTGTTTGCCAACAAGACCGCGCTGCAAAACGTGACCGAGGGGCTTATCATCGCACGCAAAATGCCGCGCCGCCGGGCCGAGGAGATCGCCCGCGCCGCGCTGGTCAAGGTCGGCATGGATGACCGCGCCGACTACTACCCCAGTCAGCTTTCCGGCGGGCAGCAGCAGCGCGTGGCGATTGCCCGCGCCATGGCCGCCGACCCGGAGATCATCTATTTTGACGAGCCTACGTCCGCTTTGGACCCCGAGCTGACCGGCGAGGTGCTGGCCGTCATGCGCAGCCTGGCCGGGGAAGGCCGCACAATGCTGGTCGTGACCCACGAGATGGATTTTGCCCGCCACGCGGCCAACCGCGTGGTGTTCATGGAGCAGGGCGTCATTGTGGAGCAGAACACCGCCGAGGCGTTCTTCAACGACCCGCAGCAGCCCCGCACCAAAGAATTTTTGCAGACCTACAAGCAAAGGAGCCTATTGTAATGAAGAACCTGACCAAGCTGACCGCCCTGGCCCTGACCGCCGCGCTGGCCCTGACCGCCTGCGGCAGCAGCGCCGCCACCGCGCCCGCAGCGGAATCCGCCGCCGGGAGCACCGCCGAGGCCGCGTCCGGCGACCTGTTGAGCGAGATCCAGGCCAAGGGTACCATCACGGTTGCGATGGAGGGCACATGGGCACCCTGGACCTACCACGATGAAAACGACAACCTCGTCGGCTACGACGTCGAGGTCGCCACCGAGATCGCGAAGAAGCTGGGCGTTGAGCCGCAGTTTGTTGAGGGCGAGTGGGACGGCCTGCTGGCCGGTCTGGACGCGGGCCGCTATGACATCATGGTCAACGGCGTGGACATCACCCCCGAACGCGCCGAAAAATACGACTTCTCGACGCCCTACGCCTTCAACCGCACCGCCGTCATCACCAAGGCCGACGATGACAGCATCAACACGCTGGAGGACCTGAAGGGCAAAAAGACCGCAAACACGATCTCCAGCACCTACGCCGAGCTGGCCGAGCAGTACGGCGCGACGGTGACGGGCGTTGACGACCTGAACCAGACGTTTGAGCTGCTGCTGAGCGGGCGCATCGACGCGACGCTGAACGCCGAGATGACCTTCTACGACTACACGAAGGAGCACCCCGACGCGAATGTGAAGATCGCCGTGCTGACTGACGATGCGAACCAGATCGCCATCCCGATGCGCAAGGGCGACGAGACTGCCGCCCTGCGCACGGCCATTGATGCCGCCATTGACGAGTTGCGCGCCGACGGCACGCTGAAGGCATTGAGCGAAAAATACTTTGGCCGCGATATTTCTACGGAAGAATAACCTTTGTAAAAAACATAGAAGGGGCTGCTGCACACGCAACAGCCCCTTTTGTTTTTGGGGAAATTATACCTTGCGAAGGATGCCGTCGGTCAATTCGACGCTGTCGCCTTCCTCCATCCCGCCGCGGCGCAGCGCTTCGTCGGGGTAGGGGAGCACGCGCCGCGTGCCGTCAGCACCTTCCAGCACTACGTCAACCAGAATCGGCTGGTCGGCGGGCGGCTCCTCACAGCCGTACATCTGTTCCTCAATGCGGAAAATTTTGTATTTCATGCAGCTTCACGCTCTCTCCGGGGCGGTGGGGCCTGTCTCCACGGCCTCGATTTCTTTGATCAACATCTCATGGCCCTGCAAAAGATGGGTGCGAGGGCTCTGGCAGTGGGGGCAGGTGCGGCCAAACTGCACGGTGGGGTACTGTTGGCCGCAGTCCTCGCACACGGTCACGGCGGGGATGGTCTCCACGGTCAGCACCGCGCCGGGCAAAAGCTCCGATTTCGCCGCCGCCCACTTCCAGCAGTCCTGCAGGCAGCTCTCCACCACGCCGGAGACCTCGCCCAGCTGCAGCGTCACGCGCCGGATGCGCGTCACGTCGTTCTGCCGGGCCACGTCCTCCACCGTGCGGATGATGTGGAATACAATGCCAAGCTCGTGCATTACTTCTCCTTCTTGGCAAAGCGGATCTTGATCTCGCGCTTCGCTATGTAGGGCAGAATGGCCTTGAACTTGTCCTCGCTCCTGACCATCTTGCTGCACTCGGGCAGGTCGCGGTGCAGGCGGATGGCATCAAACTCGCACTTTGTCGTGCAGACGCCGCAGCCAATGCACTTGTTCGGGTCCACAACGCTGGCACCGCAGCCCAGACAGCGCGCTGTCTCGATTTTGACCTGATCCTCGGTCAGCGTCAGGTGCGCGTCACGGAAGGAACGGTGCGCGTCAATGCCCGCATCCAGCGCGGCGGACTGGCGCGGTGCGCGGTCATACTCGCCCAGCGCCAGGTTCGACTTGTCCAGCTCGTGAAAGTCGCGGCGGTTGCGGCCAATCGTCAGGCTGGTGTTGGGCTGCACAAAGCGGTGGATGGAAATTGCCCCCTGCTTGCCTGCAGCAATCGCGTCAATGGCAAACCGCGGCCCGGTGCAGACGTCGCCGCCGACGAAAATGTCCGGTTTTTTCAGCCAGTGAGAGATGTGCTCAATGTCGGCGGACCGGTTCTCGGTCTCGATGGCTTTTTCCACCGGGATGACGTGCATACCGATGTCTGCGCCGCCCGGGGGCAGCATGGCGGTGGTGTGCTCCAGCGGCAGGAACGTCATCCGCTCAAAGAAGGTTGTCACCTCGGGGCGGTCGGCGATCTGCCGCTTGTTCATGTTGAAAAACTCTGCGCTGCCGGGCACGAACATCGGCAGGATGTACTGCTTTTCGCGGCGGGGATTCTCCCAGTTGTACTCCAGCAGATTTTGTGCCGTTGCTCCGTTTTATTTTCTGCGCCTTCCCCCTTGGGGCTGCGCCCGCAGGCGCGTGTCGAAGCGCAACCGCCGCAGGCGGCCCTTAGCGCGAAGACTGAAGGTGGCCCCGCAGGGCCGGATGAGGGAAAAGTGTGTTATTGCTGCCCGTGAACGGGTTGCTGCCGGTAGGTCAGCCCTCATCAGTCACTTTCGGTGACAGCTTCCCCAGCGGGGGATGCCTCCGCTTTGATAAAGTGCTCCACCACCATCCGCTGCGCCTCCGGCGTAAACAGCAGCACTGAATACGGCGTGCCGCGGGCACTGACCTTGTCCTCGCTGCGCAGACCGGCGTCCACACCGGCAGGGGTCGGCACGTAGTAAAAGCCCTTCGTCGGCAGACGCTCCATGCCGATGAGCCGCTGCGCCAGCAGCCACTCGTCGATCTCCTTGATGGTCGGTGCCTTCACATCCGGGTCACCGGCGGCCTCGATCAGCGCGGCCTTCAGCTCCGCGCCGGTATAGCTGTCCTGATAGTTGAAGCTGTGCGCGTCCTCTGCCGTCAGGTAAAACGCGGGGCGCTCGGCCTTCGGCGGCTTTTTCTTCTTCTCGGACGGCAGCGGCTTTTCCGGTTCCGGTGCGGGCGGGTCCAGGCTCAAAACGGCGTCGGGGTGGTCGGCACGGTAGGCGTCAATGACCGCAAAGAACGCGGCACCGTACTTTTCATACTTGCGCTCACCCATGCCGTAGATGCCCAGCATATCCTCCGCGCGGCGCGGCGCGTGCAGGCACATATCCACCAGCGACTTGTCACCGAACACGACGTAGGGCGGCAGTCCCTCGCGCTGGGCGGTGTCGAACCGCAGCTGGCGCAGCTGGTTGAACAGCTCCAGTCCGGCGCTCGTCAGCGCGTCCATCGGGCTGCGGCGCTTCGGCTTCGGTGCGCGGGCCTGCTCCGGCTCACGCTGCGGCGGCAGCTTGACCAGCACCTGCCCGCCGGCCTTCAGCGGGGCAATATCCCCGATGTGCAGCACGGCGTACTGGTCGTCGCTCTGCACCAAATATCCATCCTCCAGCAGCTGGGCCAGCAGGCGTTCCAGCGTCTCGCGCGGGGTGTCCTTCATCCGGCCGTAGCTCTTGAAGTGCTCGGCTCCCAGCTCCCGCAGACGCGCACGGTTTGCGCCTTGTAAAGTGCCGAACAAAATCGCTTTGCCGTACCGCCCGCGCAGCTCGGCCACGCAGTTGATCATCCATTTGGCGGCGTCGGTCATATCGACCTCGTCAAAATCGTTGTTGCAGCTGCCGCAGTTGCCGCACGGCGCGGTGGGATGCTCGCCGAAATAGGCCAGAATGTAGTTGCGCAGGCACTCCGTCGTCTGGCAGTAGCGCTCCATCGTCTGCAGGCGCTGCAGGTCGCGCTGGCGCAAAAGGTCGGCCTCCTCGTCGTCCATCTCGGCAAAATCCTTTTTGTCCAGCAGGAATTTGTTGATGATGACGTCCTGCGCCGAAAAAAGCAGCACGCACTGCGACGGCAGCCCGTCACGCCCGGCACGGCCTGCCTCCTGGTAATAATTCTCCATGCTCTGGGGCATGTTGTAGTGCAGCACGAACCGCACGTTGGACTTGTCAATGCCCATGCCAAAGGCGTTCGTCGCCACAATGACCGGCGCGGTGTCGTAGATGAAGTCATTCTGATTTTTGCGGCGTGCTTCGGCGGACAGGCCCGCGTGGTACTTTGTGGCGGCAAAGCCGTATTCGGTCAGAAGCTCCTGCAGCTTGTCCACATTCTTGCGGGTGGCGCAGTAGATGATGCCGCTCTCGCCGGGGTGGTGGCGCAGATATTGGATGACAAAATCGTCCTTGCGGCGGGTGCGCTCGACCTGAAAGTAGAGGTTGGGCCGGTCAAAGCCGGTCACAAGCACCTTCGGGTCGTGGAGCCGCAGCGTGCAGACAATGTCGTCCTTGACCTCCCGCGTGGCCGTGGCCGTGAACGCCGACACGATGGGGCGGCGGGGCAGACTGTCGATGAAATCGAGGATCTTTAAGTAGCTCGGGCGGAAATCCTGTCCCCACTGGCTGATGCAGTGCGCCTCATCCACCGTGACCATCGAGATGTCCGCCCCCGCGGCAAAGCTGCGGAACACCGGGCTTTCCAGCCGCTCGGGCGCGACGTAGACGAGCTTGTAGCTGCCCTCGGCGGCCAGGTCCAGCGCGCGGGCGATCTGTGTCTCGGTCAGCGACGAGTTGATAAATGCCGCATGGATGCCCGCTGCGTTCAGCCCCTTGACCTGGTCCTGCATCAGCGAGATCAGCGGCGAGATGACGAGCGTCAGCCCCGGCAGCAGCAGGGCAGGGACCTGATAGCAGAGCGACTTGCCCGCGCCGGTGGGCATGATGGCCAGCGCGTCCCGTCCGGCCAGAAGGGCGCTGACGATCTCCTCCTGCCCGGGGCGGAAGGAGTCGTAGCCGAAATATCGTTTTAACGCTTCACGCGGAGTCATGAAGGGCCTCCTGAACTTTTTCTTCCATTATACCACATCCGCACCCCTGCGGCCAGAGGAACGCGCACTTTACACCGCGCACCGTCTGCGGTATACTGGTAGCAAACCATTAAGGCAACACCGCATAATTCCCGCCTGACGGCTTAAGCACCGCTCCGGCGGCTGCGGCACGGCATCTGCGTTGCCAAAATGCTCGATAATACACAAAGTATTATCTGCGCTTTTGGCTTAGCAGCTGCCGCACCTCGCTCGCCGTATCGGCACTTAGAATTATGCGGTATTGCCTAAAAACAGGAGCTGTCGCTATGATTCTGGATATTGTTGTGGACGTACAAAAGGACTTTATCACGGGTGCGCTGGCGAACCCCCAGGCACAGGCCAACGTGGCCCACCTGGCCGAGACCGTTAAGGCCCATGCCCGGGCCGGGCACTGGCTGTTCCTGACGCGGGACACCCACCCCGACAACTACCTTGCCACGCGGGAGGGACGCCACCTGCTTGTGGAGCACTGCATCGAGGGCGAGGACGGCTGGAACTTTGCGCCCGAGCTGGAGAACGCGCTGGACGGTACCGAGCCCGAGGTCTGCCACATCGTCAACAAGCCCACCTTCGGCAGCTACATGCTGCCGAGCGAGATCCTCGACGAGCTGATGGCCCACAACAAGGCCGTGGACGACATTGAAAAGATCGTCATCTACGGCTACTGCACCGACATCTGCGTCATCAGCAACGCCATGGTGCTGCGCGCGGCCTTCCCGGAGACGGAAATCGAAATCCTGTCCGACTGCTGCGCCGGGGTCACGCCCCAGTCCCACCAAACGGCGCTGGACGCCATGCGGGCGTGCCAGTTCACAATCGTATAAAGCGTATAAAGGCAAAATTGAAACCGATGCACTCTTGCGTTTCTCACCGCATTGTGTTATACTTTACACCGTAAAACTGAATACGACAGCAGGTGCCTTTTTATGCCGCCGTTCGGCGCATGGGAAAGGGTAAAAGGGAAGCGGGTGCAAATCCCGCACGATCTCGTCACTGTGATAAGGGAGCCTGCCGCCAGGGTGCATTTGCACCGGTCACTGGGTTTTGACCCGGGAAGGCGGCGGCAGGCGTTGAGCTTTCAGCCAGGAAACCTGCCTGCTGCCGGGTACGGGGGCGCACCGCCCCAGATCACGAGGAATTGGTTGTACCGCAAAGCACCTGCTTAAAATACGGGGTCTTTTGTGTTGCCATTCTGCACGCAAAGGACCTCGTTTTTTACGGGGTCAATTTCCGTGTGCCCTGCTGTTCTCTCCCGTACTGTCTCCCGGTTTTAAACAAGGAAAGGAAGCAAAAACACATGAGAAGGATCACCTACAGAAAAGCTGCCGCCGTCGCCATGGCCGCAGCACTGTCCGCCGCCCTGCTGGTCGGCTGCGGCAGCACCGCCGCGAGCACTGACAGCGCTGCCGCGAGCACCGTCGCCGGCGAAAGCACTGCAGAAGATGCAGAAAAGACCGCAGACGAGGGAGATGCAGACGAAGTGGCCGCTAAGAACTGCGCCGATTTGATCGACGCCATCTACGTGCAGGAGCGCAGCGCCGACACCGATGCCCAGTGCGAGGCCGCTAAGGCTGCCTGGGATGCCCTGACCGAAACCCAGAAAGAGCTGGTCGAGGGTGAGAACGCAGACCCCGACTACTTTGGCCGCGACACCGGCGACGCCGGCAAGGACGACCCGCGCAATGCCGACGACATCGGCGAGAATGAGCTGCTGGTCGTCAGCTTCGGCACCTCCTTCAACGGCAGCCGCGCCGCTGACATCAAAGGCATCGAGGATGCCCTGCAGGCCGCCTACCCGGATTGGAGCGTCCGCCGCGCCTTCACCGCGCAGATCATCATCAACCACGTTCAGGCCCGCGACGGAGAGAAGATCGACAACATGGACCAGGCGCTTGACCGTGCCGTTGCCAACGGCGTCAAGAATCTGGTTGTCCAGCCTACGCACCTGATGCACGGCGCCGAGTACGACGAGATGTGCGAGGCGGTTGAGCAGTACAGGGACAAGTTCGACAGCGTTGCCATTGCCGAACCCCTGCTGGGCGAGGTCGGCGAAGATGCCACCGTCATCAACGCCGACAAGGAGGCCGTAGCCGCCGCCATCACCGCCGAGGCCGTCAAGACCGCCGGATATGACGACGCCGCTGCCGCCGCTGCGGACGGCACCGCCTTTGTCTTTATGGGCCACGGCACGTCCCACACTGCCAAGGTCAGCTACAGCCAGATGCAGACCGCGATGCAGACGCTGGGCTATGACAACGTCTTTATCGGCACCGTCGAGGGTGAACCCGAGGACACCGCCTGCGACGCCGTTATCGAGAAGGTCAAGGAGGCCGGTTACACCAAGGTCATCCTGCGCCCGCTGATGGTCGTCGCCGGTGACCACGCCAACAACGACATGGCCGGTGCCGAGGACGATTCCTGGCTGAGCCAGTTCAACGCCGCCGACTGCTTTGAGAGCGTCGATACCCAGATCGCAGGTCTGGGTGAGATCGGCGACATCCAGCAGCTCTACGTTGACCACGCCGGGGCCGCCATCGATTCCCTGAACGGCTGAGAAAGACCCATTCTGCCCGGAGGGTAAGCTCCGGGCAGTTTTTTGGTTTTTGGGAAAGCACGGCAGGGGCCGGGCATGCCCGGCCTGCGTCCGATGTGATGCCCTGCCACGCCGTAGGGGCGGATTCCATATCCGCCCGCGCCGCATCCCGCTATTGCCTGATAAATATGTATAGAATGAGGTAAGGAAAGCATGAAAAAGCTCCAACTCGCATCCCTGACTCTCGCTGCCCTGCTGCTGGCGGGCTGCGGTGCGTCCGCAGCGTCCACCGCCGAGAGCACGTCCGAGGCGGTCTCCACGGAAGAAACCGCCCCTGCCGCCACCGCGGCCCCGGCGGAGACCCAGGCCCCCGCTGCCGCGCTGCCGGACGGCGTATACACCGCTAAGTTCAACACCGACAGCAGTATGTTCCATGCCAACGAAGCCGTGGACGGCATGGGCACGCTGACGGTGGAAAACGGCACGATGACCTTCCACGTCAGTCTGCAGTCCCAGAAGATCGTCAACCTGTATCCGGGCATGGCCGCCGACGCCCCCGCCCACGAGAGCGACTGGCTGCAGCCTACCGTTGACACGGTGACCTACTCCGACGGCACCAGCGACGAAGTATACGGCTTTGACATCCCCGTTGCGGCTGTCGATGCCGATTTCCAGCTGGCCATCCTCGGCACCAAGGGCACCTGGTATGACCATACGGTCAGCATCTCCGATGCCGAGCCTGCGGCAGAGGATGCGGCTGCGGCAGCCGTCGAGATCCCCGCCGACGGCAGCTATACCTGCGCTGTGACGCTGGAGGGCGGCAGCGGACGCGCCACCGTCGAAAGCCCCGCTGCGCTGACCGTGGCCGACGGCATTATGACCGCGACCATCGTCTGGAGCAGCCCGAACTATGACTATATGCTCGTTGACGGCGAAAAGTACCTGCCCGTCAACACCGACGGCAACTCGACGTTTGAGATCCCCGTTGCCGCGCTGGATACCGCGCTGGCCGTCACGGCGGACACCGTCGCCATGAGCACCCCGCACGAGATCGACTATACCCTGACCTTTGACAGCGCGACGCTGGCCGCCGCCGAATGAGGCGCGCGGCAGCTTTTGCCCTGCCCGCTCTGCTGCTGGCAGGGTGCGCGGCTGCATCCCAGGCTCCCGCGCAAACGGACGCATTGACGATAGAAAACCGCTATCCGCTGGAATATGCGAAGCAGTTCACGGTGGATGTGTGTGCGGGCGGCTATGACCTCATCACGATTGACGGCAGCCGCTATCTCGTCGTGCCGGAGGGGGCCGCTGCGCCCGCCGATCTGGACGCAGACATCACCGTTTTGCAGCAGCCTATCCAAAATATCTACCTTGTGTCATCGTCCGCGATGGATCCCATCATCAGCATTGGCGGGCTGGGGGCTGTGGCGCTGTCCGGCACACAGGCCGAAAACTGGTACCTCGACGCGGCCCGCACCGCCATGGAGCAGGGCAAGATCGCCTACGCGGGCAAATACAGCGCACCCGATTACGAGACGATCCTGTCTGCCGACTGCGGCCTTGCCATCGAGAACACAATGATCTACCACACGCCCGAGGTGAAAGAGCAGCTCGAAAAATTCGGCGTGCCGGTCCTCGTCGAGCGCTCTAGCTACGAGAGCGACCCGCTGGCCCGGATGGAATGGGTCAAGCTGTACGGCATCCTGCTGGGCAGAACCGAGGAGGCCGAGCGCGTTTTTGACGACGCTGTGCAGCGCATTGCACCGCTGCTGGACGAGGAACCCACCGGTAAGACTGCGGCGTTCTTCTCCATCACCTCAAACAATCTCGCCACGGTGCGCAAGGGCGGCGATTACGTCGCCAAGATGATCGGGCTGGCGGGCGGCAGCTACGTTTTTGCCGACCTGACGGACAGCGGCAACAACCTGGCGACTGTCAATATCTCGCTCGAGGATTTCTATGCCGGGGCGCGTGACGCCGATGTGCTGCTCTACAACAGCACGATTGAGGGCGAGCTGCGCACAATGGATGAGCTGCTCGCTAAATGTCCGATGCTGGCGGACTTCAAGGCCGTGCAAAGCGGCAGCGTCTGGTGTACGTCGCAGAGCCTTTTCCAGCAGAGCATGGAGCTGCCGGAGCTGATCCTGGATATGAACAGGGTGTTCACCGAGGATGACCCTGACGACAGTGAATTGACATTTTTGACGAAGCTGCACTGAAAATTTAACGCGGCGGCAAAAACGGGCGCACAAAACCGTGGCGCATCCGTAGGGGCGGATTCCCTATCCGCCCGCACCATTGCCGCCCGCCGCAAAGGGAACCACGCATGCACACCTCCAAACGCATGACAATTGCATACCTCGCCATGGCGGCGGCCCTGCTGGCGCTGTTTGCGCTCAACCTGTTCTGGGGCAGCGTTGCGCTCTCCCCGGCGGACATCGCGGCGGCCCTGCTGGGCAGCCGCACAAATGCGCTGGCGGCTGACATCCTGCTGCAGCTGCGCCTGCCGCGCGCCGTCATGGTCGTGCTGCTGGGGGCGGCGCTCTCGGTGGCCGGGTATCTGCTGCAAACGTTTTTTGCCAACCCGATTGCCGGGCCGTTCGTCATGGGCATTTCCAGCGGGGCCAAGCTGGCTGTGGCGCTGACGATGGTCGTCTTTTTGAACCGCGGTCTGCTCACCGGCTCACTGACGTTGATTCTGGCGGCGTTTGCCGGGGCCATGGCGGCCATGCTGTTTGTGCTGGCCGTGGCGCGCCGCGTGCAGCAGATGAGCATTTTGGTTATCTGCGGCGTCATGATCGGCTACATCTGCTCGGCCGTCACCGATATTGTCGTCGCCTTCGCGCAGGATTCCAACATCGTCAACCTGCACAACTGGTCGATGGGCAGCTTCTCGGGCATGACCTGGGGCAATGTCGCCACGGCGGCGGCCATCGTTCTGCCCTGCCTGGCCGCCGCGTTTTTGCTCTCCAAGCCGATGGCCGCCTACCAGCTGGGCGAAAGCTACGCCGCCAGCGTCGGCGTGCCGGTGCGGGCGTTTTCCGTGGTGCTTGTGCTGCTGTCAAGCCTGCTGGCGGCCTGCGTCACGGCATTTGCCGGACCGATCTCCTTCGTCGGCATTGCGGTGCCGCATCTGGTAAAACATACGCTGGGCAGTGCAAAACCGCTGCGGGTGCTGCCGGGCTGCGCACTGGGCGGCGCGGCATTCTGCCTGCTGTGCGACCTGATCGCCCGCAGCCTGTTTGCACCCACCGAGCTGTCCATCAGCTCGGTCACAGCGGTGTTCGGTGCGCCGGTGGTCATCTGGCTGCTTGTGCGCCGCCACAGCGGGGAGGGTACGGTATGAGCTGTTGTGAAACGCAAAATCTCGCCGTCGGCTACGGTGCGCCGCTGCTGCGGGACATTGCCCTGCACGCCGAGCGCGGCAAAATTCTGGCGCTCATCGGTCCGAACGGTGCGGGCAAATCCACTCTTTTAAAAACGCTGGCCGGACAGCTGGCGGCGCAGGGCGGCGCGGTACTGCTGGACGGGCAGGACCTGACGGCCTACACCCCCAACGCCCGGGCGCGCAAGCTGGCGCTGATGCTGCCCCACACGGCCCGCACCGAGCTGACGTCCTGCTTTGAGGTCGCCGCCGCCGGGCGCTACCCCTACACCGGGCGGCTGGGCATTTTGTCCGATGCCGACAGGCAGCAGGTGTATGACGCCCTGTGCCTTGTCCGGGCGGAGGAGCTGGAGGACCGCGATTTTGCCAGGATCAGCGACGGCCAGCGCCAGCGCGTGCTGCTGGCCCGCGCGGTCTGCCAGCAGCCGGAGATTTTGCTTCTGGACGAACCCACGTCGTTTCTGGACGTAAAGGGCAAGGCGGAGCTCATGGACATCCTGCAAGTGCTGGCGCATGAGAAGAATGTGGCCGTCATCGTGACGCTGCATGAGCTGGAGCTGGCCCAAAGGCTGGCCGACGCCGTAGTCTGCGTTGCGCCGTCAGGCGTGTCCGCTGTGCTGGCACCGCAGGACGCCTTTGCACAGGACAATATCTGTGCGCTGTTTGGACTGAGCACCGACCAATACGCGGTGCTGTTTGCCGGGAGCGGCGCAAAGCCGAAGCACCAATTTGAGCACTACATCCGCAGCGGGCAGCGTTTACTGCGCTGCGGCTACACCACCGGCACCTGTGCGGCGCTGGGGGCGGCGGGCGCGGCGCGGCTGCTGCTGACCGGCCACGCGCCGGAAAGCGTTGGTCTGCG
>ENA-OVFU01000851-OVFU01000851.1-human-gut-metagenome-genome-assembly--contig:-NODE-851-length-17071-cov-10.935355_pt1 | contig 17071 bp, 10 predicted proteins | sample MGYA00237764_ERZ505407 | MGnify/ENA primary metagenome ERZ505407 (study PRJEB26158, sample SAMN06016366) | human gut metagenome | biome: human gut; feature: ankylosing spondylitis patient; material...
TCGTGCCGTCGGGCAGATAGCTCGGGCCGTCCGGGTGGCAGGACAGCACCCACGCTTCGGCCAGCGGTTCAAGGTCGCTCTTGATGCCGAAATCGGTGCGCAGGCGGCTGCCGCCCCACAGATAATCCTGGCAGCTCGGGGTCAATTTCAGAATTGCCATACCGCTCACGCTTTCATCATCTCCGCAGCGGCTTTGGCCAGCGCGGCGTTCACGGCATCGGCGGCTGCCTCACTGTCGCCAACGGCGGAAAGATAAACTTTGATTTTCGGCTCGGTGCCGGAGGGGCGGACCATCAGCTTATGCCCGCCGTCCAGATGGTATTCCAGCACGTTGGCGCGGGGCAGGCCGGTGCCGTCGGTGTCGTAGTCCACGACGGACTCCACCTTGTACCCGGCAATGTCCTCCGGGGCGTTGGCGCGCAGCTTCTTCATCAGCTCCTGCATCGTGTGCATGCCGCTCTCGCCCTCAAAGGCAAAGCTGCACAGCGCATTGCGGTAGTAACCGAACTCCCTGTACAATGCCTCGATGGCGTCCAGCAGCGTCTTGCCCTGCTGGGCGTACCAGGCCGCGGCCTCGCAGACCAGCAGCGTCGCGTTGACAGCGTCCTTGTCGCGGACGTGGCCGCCGGACAGGTAGCCGTAGCTCTCCTCAAAGCCGAAGATATAGCGTTCGGGACGCCCCTCGGCCTCCAGCTTGCCGATCTGTTCGCCGATGAACTTAAAGCCGGTCAGGGTGCGGCGCAGCTCGACGCCGTATTTTTTTGCCACCGGCGCTGCCATATCGGTGGAAACGATGGTCGTTACCGCCACGGGGTCGGCGGGCATCGTGCCCTGTACCAGACGGGTGCGGCAGATATAGTCCAGCAGGATAATGCCCATCTCGTTGCCGGTAATCAGGCGGTAGCCGCCCTTGCCGTCGGGCACGGCGGTGCCGCAGCGGTCACAGTCGGGGTCGGTGCCCAGCAGCAGATCGGGGCGGACCTTGTCGCACAGCTCCAAGCCTTTTTGCATAGCTTCGCGGATCTCGGGGTTCGGGTAGGGGCAGGTCGGGAAGTCGCCGTCGGGCTTTTCCTGCTCGGGCACAACGGTCACATGGGTCACGCCGAGCTTTTTCAGCAGCTTTTTCACACATTCCAGACCCGTGCCGTTCAGCGGGGTGTAGACGAGCTTGAGCGCGTCGATGCCCGCGCCGTCGCCGACGCGCTGGTCATAGACAGCCTGCACAAAATCATCGAGGCATTTTTCGTCAATTGTCACAATGCGGCCCGCGGCGGCGGCAGCGTCAAAATCTGCCAGCCGGACATCGTCAAAGCAATCAATTTTTTCGATAGCTGCCAGAATTTTCTCGGCAGCCTCCAGCGTGATCTGGCAGCCGTCTGCGCCGTAGACCTTGTAGCCGTTGTACTTAGCGGGGTTGTGGCTGGCCGTCACGCAGACGCCCGCGCCGCAGCCGAGGTACCGCACCGCCCACGAAAGCGCCGGGGTCGGCTCAAGCCGGGGGTACATGCAGGCGGTAATGCCGTTCGCGGCCAGCACGCGGGCGGTCTCGCGGGCGAACAGCGCACCGTTATGGCGGCTGTCGTGGGCGATGGCTACCTTTTTGGGCAGGCCGGACGCATTGAGGTAGTCCGCCAGCCCCTGCGTTGCCTTGCGCACGGTGTAGAGATTCATCCGGTTCGTGCCCGCGCCGATCACGCCGCGCAGGCCGCCGGTGCCGAATTCCAGATCGCGGTAAAAGCGGTCCGTGACGGCGTCGCTGTCGCCCGCGATGGAGACGAGCTCGGCTTTGACGGCGTCGTCCAGATCCGGCTGGGCAAGCCAGCGGTTATAGAGTTCGTTTATATTGTTCATGGAGTTTCTCCTTTATCTTTCCTTGGATCCTGCGGGCAGCCGCAAGCCGCCCGCCTCTCTATTATCTTGCATTTTTACCGCTTTTGCAAGTACCAAATCTTTGTCGGCACCACCGGATTTTCCGGTCCAGACTGTCAAAAAATTGCATTCCTGCCTTATTGCGTATGTAGGGGCGACCATTGGTCGCCCGCCAACTTACCGCAGCAACGCATTTTCTGGGACAGTTTTCTTGCAAGGCAAACGGGCACGGGCGAGCAATGCTCGCCCCTACAAGAGTTTTTCGACAGTCTGTGCCGGATTTTCCGGTCAGCCCTGCCAGACACCTTTTATTGCCTCTGCTTCACTTTCCGCCAGCGCCGGGGCGTCGGAATTGGCAAACAGGCTGCCGTAGCGGTAGAGCCCCGCGCCCTGCACCCCTAAACGGGCAAGCAAAGCAAGCTGGTCGGCCAGCGCATGGCCGGAAAACCACTCGGAGCCGGCATCGGACCCATCCCCTGCGCCGACGCGGTAGGCCCCCAGCCCGGCGTACAGCTTCACGCCCGCCGCGCGGGGCAGTGCGGCCCACGCGGCGGCCAGCTGCGCAAAGCTGTGCGACGCATCGCCGTTTTTTATATATTCCTGCCCCCAATAAAGCTGGGGCATCAGGTAATCCACAGTCCCCTGCCGCAGCCAGCGGGCCGCGTCGCTGTATTGCAGGGTGTAGTTCTGCTCCGGGTCGCCCGCCGGGGCTGCGCCGAACCGCACGCCGTACCGCCGGGCCGCGGCGTGGCAAAGCTCCATCAGGGCGTTCACGTTCTCCCGCCGCCAGTCGTCCTGCGTCAATGTGCTGCCGCTGGCCGCGTAGTCCGCCGCGTCAAAGGCCGGGTCGGTGGTGGGGTAAAAATAGTCGTCAAAGTGGATGCCGTCCACAGCGTATCTTGCGCACAGCTCCCCCACCCCGTCGGCAATGTACTGCCGCACGTCCGCGTTGGCGGGGTCGAGATACGCGCCGGTGTCGGTGTACCTGACCCAGTCCGGGTGCAGCCGCGCCGGGCTTGCGCCGCACAGCGCCGGGGTCTGCCCGGCCTGGATGCGGTAAGGGTTGACCCAGGCTTCCAGCTGCAAGCCCCGCGCGTGGGCGGCGTCCACCAGCAGTGCCAGCGGGTCAAACCCGGGGTCCTGCCCCTGCGTGCCGGTGCAGAGGTGGCTGAACGGAAAGTAGTCGCTGGGGTAGAGCGCATCGCCGAAGGGCCGCACCTGCGCCAGCACGACTGTTGCGCCAATCGACTGTATATTGTCCAGCATTGTGCCGATTGCCTGCGTGAACGCCTCCGCCGACGAGAAATCGACCTGCTCCCATTCCAGATAGCTGACCCACACAGCGCGGTAGGGCGCGGCGGCCCGGGCGACGGCGGTTGGGGCGGGGGTCGGCGCCGCAGCGGGGGCCGGGACAGCCTTTTGCGGCAGTGCAAGCAGCGGCGCAAGCAGAAAGACGGCTATTATAAATAAGTAGAATCCGATCCGACGCATGGCATGTACCTCCTGCGGTATGTATATGCGGGGCGGGCAGCGGGTAGGACAGGGCCGCCGGGAGGCCGCCCCCTGCGGCAATCCGCTGCCGGGCGGTCATGGGGTCTCCCTTTACCACATTGACAAAAAACACCCTGCAATGCTATAATGTTTTTATATATAACACAATTTTTATCTACCCATTCCTTCACACAAAGGCGGAAGCATTATGACCAGAGAACAGGTCGAAACGGAAATGGCCCAATACCGCACCATTTTTACTGTGGTGCGGCTGCTGGATGCTGCGCAGGTCGGCGGCGAGGAGTCCGTCAACAGCTTTTGCAGCTGCTACAGCTATTGGGGCAAAAACACACCCTGCCGGAACTGCATCTCCCGGCAGGTGCTGGAGGATCATCGCCAGCGCACCAAGCTGGAATACATGGGCAGCGAGGTCTTTCAGGTCACCGCCGTCTACCGCGAGGTTGACGGCGTTCCCTGTGTCATGGAGCTGATCCAGAAGCTGGACGGCGAGACCCTCATTGACCCCGAAAACGGGGACCGCCTGATAGACAGCATCGCGAGCTACCACACCAAGCTCTACCACGATGCACTGACCGACAGCTACAACCGCCTCTACTTTGAGGACGCGCTCAAGGACAAGACCGACCCCGCCGGTGTGGCCGTGCTGGATCTGGACGACTTTAAATTGATCAACGACACCTACGGCCATCAGGCCGGCGACATAGCGCTGCGCACCTGCGTTGACGTGGTGCGTGCCTGCATCCGCAAATCGGACGTGCTCATCCGCTACGGCGGCGACGAGTTCCTGCTGGTGCTGCCGGGCATTGAGCGCGCGGCGTTCCTGGCCAAGCTGGACCGCATCCGGGAGCAGCTGCACACCGCCAGCGTGCCGGGGTATTCCCGTCTGCAGCTGTCCGCCAGCATCGGCGGCGTGATAACGCAGCCCGGCGAGACCGTGGAGCAGGCAGTCTCCCGCGCCGACAAGCTGATGTACCAGGCCAAGAACCGCAAAAACATGGTCGTGACCGAGGACAACGCCCGGGACGGCGCTTTGAGCGCTGCCGGGCGCGAAAGCCAGACCCGCCAGAGCATTTTAATTGTGGACGACTCCGAGATGAACCGCGCCATTCTGGCGGAGATCCTGGGCAGCGACTACAACATTCTGGAGGCGGCGAACGGCAGGGAATGCCTGGCCATGCTGGAGCAGTACGACACCGGCATTGCGCTGATCCTGCTGGACATCGTCATGCCGGTCATGGACGGCTTTGCGGTGCTGAGCGAGATGAACCGCAGCCACTGGATCGAGGACATCCCCGTCATCATGATCTCGAGCGAGGACGCCGACACCGTTGTGCGCCGCGCCTACGAGCTGGGCGTCTCGGACTATGTCAGCCGCCCGTTCGATGCGGGCGTCGTCTACCGCCGCGTTTTCAACACGATCAAGCTCTACGCCAAGCAGCGGCGGCTCGCCTCGCTGGTGACGAGCCAGATCAAGGAAAAAGAGAAAAACACCAAGATGATGATCTCGATCCTGAGCGAGGTCGTCGAGTTCCGCAACGGCGAGAGCGGCCAGCACGTGCTGCACATCGGCACGCTGACCCAGCGCCTTCTGGAGCGGCTGACGCAGAAAACCGACAGGTATGACCTGCCGCCCGAAACGCAGGAGCTGATCGTCATGGCATCGGCGCTGCACGACATCGGAAAGGTTGCGATAGACGATAAGATCCTGAACAAGCCCGGGCGGCTTACCCCGGAGGAGTTCGATCTTATGAAAACCCACACCGTTGTGGGCGCGAACATGCTGGGCCATCTGGGCCGCTATAAAAACGAAGCGCTTGTCAAGACCGCCCACGACATCTGCCGCTGGCACCACGAGCGCTGGGACGGCCGCGGCTACCCCGACGGCCTAGCCGGGGACGACATCCCGATTTCGGCACAGATCGTCTCGATGGCGGACGTCTACGACGCGCTGGTCAGCAAGCGCGTTTACAAGGCCGCCTACTCACCGGACACCGCGGTGCAGATGATCCTGCACGGCGACTGCGGGCAGTTCAACCCCCTGCTGCTGGAATGTCTGGTGGAAATTCAGGACGTCTTAAAAGCCGAGATCGTCGGGCGGGAGAACGAATCGGAGCTCGCGGCGGCGGAAACCTCTGCGGAGGGGTCAAGACCCCTCCCTACGATGCCACGATAACGAGCGGTTTGTAGGGAGCGGTCTTGACCGCTCCGTGCCCGTGCGCGGCGGCGGAAACCTCCCCCTACCGCGCCCTTATAAATTGTGTAATTGTTATGATATTGCGGATTTTGTTGAAAATATCCTCTGTCTATGGTAAAATAACAAGATAACTATTAGAGAGGACTTTTCCTTCTTCATGACAAGTAAACGCGAAAAGCTGCAATACGCTTATGTATTTTTCGCCGACCTGCTCACGATGGCCGTCAGCGTGCTGCTGGCGTGGCTCATCACCGACGGGCTGTTCGGCGTGCTGATCCCCTACACCAGCACCGATTGGCTGCAGACCCTGTGCCTGCTGTTTGTGGCGTTCGTCGTCACCTTCTTCTTCTTTGACCAGGACAAAAACATCGTAACACGGTCCGAAAACGAGGAAATCGGCCTTTCCCTCCGGTTCAACATCGCGCTCGGCCTTGTGTATGCAGGCTGCATGCTGCTGGCCAAGGCCACGATGCTGGACTCCCGTTATTTTGCGGTCACGGTGCCCGCGGTCAACGCGGTGCTGCTGCCGTTCTCCCATGCGATTTTAAAGCGGCTGCTCATCCGGTTCCAGCGCAGCTGGGGCATGGAGACGCTCGTCGGCGTCGTCACAACGTCGGACCGGGCCGAGCGGCTGATCCCCGAGATTCAAAAGGACTGGTCCCGCCGGGTCGTGGGCGTCTCGCTGCTGGAGGCCACGCCCGCCGCGATCTCCACCAGAGTCTGCGGCGTCGAGGTCAAGGCGACGTTCGACGACTTCATGGACTGGATCCGGCGCGAGGCGCTCGACGAGGTCTATGTCGATGTGCCGATGGACAGCGGCGAGAGCTTCATCCCCTATCTGGACGAGATGGAGAGCATGGGCCTGACCGTGCACTTCCGTCTGCCGCTGCTGGACCGCATTGAGGAAGCCTGCTGCGACGAGACGAGCGCCGCGCGGCTGAGCCGGTCCCTGGGGCGCTGCGCCGGGGGCAACATCGTCACGATGGGCACCGTTGAATTGCAGCTGCGCGACCAGATCGCCAAGCGCTGCATGGACGTGGTGGGCGCTGTCATCGGCTGCATCATCAGCATCCCGATCATCGCGGTGGTCGCCATCCCGCTCAAGCTCGAAAGCCCCGGCCCGCTGTTTTTTAAACAAAAGCGTGTGGGCCGCAACGGGCGGTATTTTTACATCCACAAGCTGCGCAGCATGTACGTGGACGCCGAGGCCCGCAAGAAGGAGCTGATGGCCCAGAATGAAATGAACGGCCTGATGTTCAAAATGGAGGATGACCCCCGCGTGACCAAGGTGGGTAAATTCATCCGCCGCACCAGCATTGACGAGCTGCCGCAGTTTTTTGACGTGCTGCGGGGCGATATGAGCCTTGTGGGCACCCGCCCGCCGACGGTGGACGAGTACAAGCAGTACGAGAGCCACCACAAGCGCCGCCTGTCGATGAAGCCGGGCATCACCGGCCTGTGGCAGGTCAGCGGGCGCAGCGACATCGAGGATTTTGAGGAGGTCGTCAAGCTCGACGTAGCCTACATCGACAACTGGTCCCTCTGGGGCGACGTAAAGATTTTGTTCAAAACGATTTACGTTGTGTTCGCAGGGAAAGGGGCGAAATGATAGCAAGCAGCCGTTCCGGAAAGGGACGGCTGCTTTTTTGCCGCCGCGCGGCCCCTACAGGGGAGCCGACGCTGCCGCAAAGCACCCGGAGCGGTCAAGACCGCTCCCTACGAACTGCCGCTCACGGGTGCCTTGTAGGGAGGGGTCTTGACCCCTCCGGGCAGCCGGTGTCTGCCGCCCGGCCCCTACAAAAAACATCCCTCCACGCCAAAACGGGGCCCGCTTTTCGGCAGGTCCCGTTTTGGTTGGTATAGGAAAATAATAAGAAAATGGCTTGTTTATCCCCGCATTACACGATCTTGCGGGATTTGTGGACGCCGGTCTTGAGGAACTCGACCCATTCCGCAATGTTCACGGCGTGGTCGCCCAGGCGCTCAAGGTACTTATCGATCATAAATAAGTCCAGCGCCGTCTCGGCATCACTGGGGTGGGCGGCGATGTAGGCCGCAATTTCCTTGGAAATGCGGCTGAACATCGCGTCGCAGTCGTCGTCGCGGGCAATGACCTGCGCGGCGGCGGACAGGTCCACCTGCACGTAGGCGGCAATGGCGTCCTTGACCATGTGCAGGGCAATGTCGCCCATCGCGTACAGGTCGTCCAGCACGCCGACGGTGCGCGCGCCGTCCGGGTGGAGATGGAGCGTTATCTCGGCAATGTCGCTGGCCTGGTCAGCGATGCGCTCAATGTCGGTGACCATCTTCAACGCCGTGGAGACCTTGCGCAGGTCGCCCGCCACGGGCTGCTGACGCAGAAACAGCGTTAAGCAGCGGTGCTCGATCTCATGCTCGGCGGAGTCGATTTCGCTGTCCCGGGCAATAACGCTGCGGGCCAGCTCGGTGTCGCCGGTGCGCAGGGCGGTCATGGCGCTCTCGATCGCGCCGCCGGCGGCGTGGCCCATGCGGGCCAGCATCGTGTCAAGCTGCAGCAGCTCGGCGTCGTACATTTTTCGTACACTCGTACCCATTTGTCGTACCTCCTTAGCCGAAGCGGCCCGAGATGTAATCCTCGGTGCGCTTGTCCACGGGCGTGGCGAACACACGCTCCGTCGGGCCCATCTCCACCAGCTCGCCCAGCAGGAAAAATGCCGTCTTATCGCTGATACGTGCGGCCTGCTGCATGTTGTGGGTGACCATGACGATGGTGTAATTCTCTTTCAGCTCCGTGGCCAGCTCCTCGACCTTGGACGTCGAGATGGGGTCCAGGGCGCTCGTCGGCTCATCCATCAGCAGGACCTCTGGCTCAACGGCCAGGGCGCGCGCAATGCAGAGGCGCTGCTGCTGGCCGCCCGACATGCCCAGGGCGCTCTTGTTCAGGCGGTCCTTGACCTCGTCCCAGATGGCCGCGCCGCGCAGGGATCTTTCCACGATCTCATCCAGCTGCGCTTTATTACGGATGCCGTGGGTGCGCGGGCCGTAGGCGATGTTGTCATAGATGGACATCGGGAAGGGGTTCGGCTTCTGGAACACCATGCCGACGCGCTTGCGCAGGACGTTGACGTCCATCTTGTCCTTGTAGATGTCCACGCCGTCGAGCTTGATGTCGCCGGAGATGCGGCAGCCCTCGACGAGGTCGTTCATGCGGTTCAGGCTTTTCAAAAACGTGGATTTGCCGCAGCCGGACGGACCGATGAACGCGGTGATCTCCTTTTCCGGGATGTCGATATTGATATTTTTCAGCGCATGGAAGCTGCCATAGTACAGGTCCATATTGCGCACTTCAAATTTGTTCATGAAATGACCTCTTATCTTATTTCTGCTCTGTTCCCTGTGTCGGTAGGGGCCGGGCATGCGCGGCGCCGGGGAAGGGGCTGCTGCGCGGAGAGTGCCCGGAGCGGTCAAGACCGCTCCCTACATGGCACCCGTGAACGGCGAATCGTAGGGAGGTGCGGGGTTGTAAGCGTGGGACCACGGTTGAGCGTAGCGAAACCGGGGAGCGAACAATGTTTGCCCCTGCGGGGCAAACAACCGCATGAGCGGGCCAGCTTTGCTGGCTGGCGGCGCTCGTTGTGCGCCGCCAAGCGGTCTTGACCCCTCCGCGGGGTTTGCGCTGCCGCATACTCCCACGGGCGGATATGGAATCCGCCCCTACGGTGCAGGGCATTGCCCTTTACCGTTTTGCCAGTTTCCCGGCTACCAGCCCGGACAGGCCGTTGATGACCAGCACCAGCACCAGCAGGACCACTGCCGTGCCGTAGGTCTGGCCGATGTACAGGCCCTCGTTCGAGAGCAGGTACATGTGTACGGCCAGGGTGCGGGTGGAGCTGAACAAGCTGGACGGGATCTTTGCCACAGAACTTGCGGTATAGATCAGCGCGGCGGTCTCGCCGACGATGCGGCCCGTGGCCAGAATGACGCCGGACAGAATGCCGGGCATGGCGGACGGCAGCACGATCGTGAACACCGTGCGCAGCTTGCCCGCGCCCAGACCAAAGCTGCCCTCGCGGTAGGAGTCGGGCACTGCGATCAGCGCCTCCTCCGTCGTGCGCATGATGACGGGCAGAACCATGATGGCCAGCGTGAACGCACCGGCGATCATCGAATAGCCCCAGTGCAGCTTGGTAACGAAGAACAGCATACCGAACAGGCCGTAGACGATGGACGGGATGCCCTGCAGCGTCTCGGTGGTGACGCGCACGGCCTTGACCAGCTTGCTGCCGCGGTGGGCGTACTCGACCAGCCAGATGGCCGCAAAGATGCCCAGCGGCGTCGAGATCGCCAGCGAGAAGGCCGTCATCAGCACCGTGTTGATGAGCGCCGGCGTCAGCGAGACGTTCTCGGAGTTATACTCCCAGGCGAACAGCTCGGGCTTCAAATTGGGGATGCCCATGACCAGAATGTAGCCGATGAGGAACACCAGCACCGCGGCGGTCAGCAGGGCGGCCATGCGCACAAGCCAGCGCAGCGCGGCGGCCTGCATACGGGCGGCGCGGCGGTTGCTGCCGCCGGCGGGCAGGAACTCATGCGGTTTTGCGTAGGTCATATCGGCGGCTGTTTGCGCTGCGGCACTCTCAGGCATAGTCCTTACCCCCTTTCACAAGGCTGAAGCAGAGGTTGATAAGCAGGATGAATACGAACAGCACAACGCCGGTGGCAATCAGCGCCTCGCGGTGGAGGTCGGCGGCGTAGCCCATCTCGATGACGATATTCGAGGTCATCGTGCGCAGGCCCTGGAACAGACCCTTGGGCATCCAGGTCTGGTTGCCCGCGACCATGACGACAGCCATCGTCTCACCGATGGCGCGGCCAATGCCGAGGATGACTGCCGACAGCACGCCGGATTTTGCGGCGGGCAGCACGGCGTAGAACACGCTGCGCTCATGCGTCGCGCCCAGGGCAAGGCTGCCCTCGTAGTAGCTGTCGGGCACGGCGTCGAGGCTCGCCTTGCTGACCGTGATGATGGTGGGCAGGATCATGATGCCCAGCAGCACGGCGGCAGTAAACAGGCTCATGCCCTTGCCGCTCTTGACGTGGAGCACGGTTTTGAAGAACGGCGACTTGACCATGGTCTGCACGGCGGGCACAAGCACGATCATGCCGAAGAAACCGTAGACGACGGACGGGATGCCGGCCAGCAGCTGCACCGCCGGGAGCATGACCTTATTGATGCGGGGCGACGCGAACTTGGACATGTAGATGGCCGTCAGCAGGCCGATGGGCACGCCGACGAGGATAGCCCCCGCCGTGACGTAGATGCTGCCCAGGATCATCGGCAGGATGCCGAAGATGTCGTTGCCGGGCTTCCATGTCGTGCCCAGCAGGAACTTGAGCGGGCCGATCTTGAACAGGGTGGGCACACCGTTGGCAAACAGGAAGATGCAGATCAGCGCCACCGCCAGGATGGACACACAGGCGCAGAGAGTGAACACGCCCTGCATAACGCCTTCTTTTAGCTTGGAGGTCATTTTCCTATACTCCTTACATGAACGCCTTCTGATACGCGGAGGGGTCAAGACCGCTTGGCGGCGCACAACGAGCGCCGCCAGCCAGCGAAGCTGGCTCGCTCATGCGGTTGTTTGCCCCTGGGGGGCAAACATTGTTCGCTCCACGCTCACAACCCCGCACCTCCCTACAAATTGCCGTTCACGGGTGCTTTGTAGGGAGCGGTCTTGACCGCTCCGGGCCGTTGGCCTTTGTAGCTTGCTTTCTATTGCATTGCGAGGTAGGGGCCGGACATGTCCGGCCCGCAGCCTTCCCATAACCGCGCGGTCACGGGTACGCTGCGGGCGGGGCATGCCCCGCCCCTACGGTGCTGCTATACTTTACTGCACATCCGCCCAGGTGGTCAGCTCGCCGGTGTAGATGCCCTTGATCTGGTCAACGGTCAGGTCGTCGGTGGTGTTGCTGGGGTTGACGACGACGGCGATGCCATCCAGCGCCAGGACGGTAGCCTTGGCGCCGCCCTCGACCTCGGAGTCCTTCAGCTCACGGCTGGCCATGCCGATGGTGTAGGTGCCCTCCAGCGCACCGGAGACGCCGGTGGTGGAATCGGTGGTCTGGAGCTCCAGCTCGGCGTTGGGGTTGACGGTCTTGTAAGCCTCGATCAGCTTCTCCATCAGCGGAGAGACGGAGGAAGAACCGCCGACGACGATCTTGCCCGCGGGCTGGGCGGAGGTAAAGTCCGCGCCGTCCTCACCGATGTAGCCGTTGTCGGTAGCGATGGCCTGGCCGTCCTTGCTCAGGCAGTAGGCGATGAAATCAACGGCCACGGGGTCCGTCGCGTCGCCCTTGGTGACGATGTTGAACGGACGGGACAGAACGTAGCTGCCGTCCTTGACGGTCTCGGCGGAGGCCTCGACGCCGCCGACGGTGACAGCCTTGACGTCATTGCTCAGAGAGCCGAGGCTGATGTAGCCGATAGCGGTCTCATCGTTGGCGACTGCGGTCATGACGCCGTTGGTGCTGGACTGGATGGCGGCGGCCTCGGTGGTGTTATCGACCTTCTTGCCGTCGGCGTTCTTCTCCTCGACACCGGTCAGCTCGATGAAGGCGCCGCGGGTGCCGGAGCCGTCCTCACGGGAGATGACCGTGATGTCCTGGTCGACGTCGAAGTCCCCGGCAGGGGCAGCCTCAGAAGGAGCGGCCTCGGGGGAGGCAGCCTCGGTGGAAGCGGCGGTGCTCTCTGCAGGGGCAGAGGAAGCAGCGGCGGAATCGGCAGAGCCGCAGGCAGCCAGGCTCAGAGCCAGCGCAGCAGCGGTAACGGCAGCAATTGCAGAAGTACGTTTCATGTGTGTATTCTCCCTTTTTCCCAAATTTATGTGGTATAGTTTGGATGTTTTGCCAGTGCTTCACCGGAAGCAAGCTAATTGTACCGCGGTTTTGCGCCGGTTTCGACCATAGTACGGTACAATCGCTGTAAAGGTTTTGCAAAGAGGGGGCAGGTTTTGTGTAGAGCGTGTAAAGTTTGTAAAGTTTTGGGAAAGGGAGAGGTGGGGGGTGGAGTTAGGAGAGAGGAGTTAGGAGTGGATTTGGCGGCAAAGGGGTGACGAGGCGGCGGAAAGCCCGTCAAAGCCCCTCAGGCCTCGCGGGCTCGGCCAGCTCCCCACGCAGTGGGGAGCCTTTTGTGCGGGTGAAGCCCGCGAGGAAAGCCTCCCTTGTCAAAGGGAGGTGCCGAGCGCAAGCGAGGCGGAGGGATTCCTGGCCGTCTGCGGGTGTAACGGGCGGCCACGCAGAGCCCGTCGGAATCCCCCAGGCCGCTAACGCGGCCAGCCCCCTTTGACAAGGGGGCCTTTCCTCCCCCTGCGGGGGTTCGGGGGCGCTTGGCGGCGCACAACGAGCGCCGCCAGTTTGCTTCGCAAACACGCTCTTGCGGTTGATTGCCCCGCGGGGGCAATCATTGTGCGCTCCCCAGTTTCGCTGCGCTCAACTGTGGCCCCACGCGCACAACCCCGCACCGCGTCGAAACAGCGGCAGTTTTCTTTGGTTCTTTCTTTTGCTGCCAAAAGAAAGAACAAGTTCCCGGGAGACTGCCGTTCCCGGTTCAGCCGGCCCGTTTTACACAAATTTTACACAACATTTACCTTCCCGTGGTGGTGTACCCGCGGCGCATACATTATAATAGAAGGCGGTATAGTGTAAAACTCAATAAGAGAATGGATGTGTAACACCGGATGACCATTTTTAATGTGTTCACCCTGATGGGCGGCATTGCCATGTTTTTGTATGGCATGGACCTGATGGGGAAAGCTCTGGAACAGACCGCCGGCAGTAAGCTGCAGGGCATTCTGTCCACCATGACCAGCAGCCCCATCCGCGGTTTGCTGCTCGGCATGGCCGTCACTGCCGTCATTCAGTCCAGCGGTGCCACCACCGTTATGGCTGTCGGCTTCGTCAACTCCGGCCTGATGGAGCTGCATCAGGCTATCAGCGTCATTATGGGCGCAAACATCGGTACGACTGTCACCGGCTGGCTGCTCTCGCTGTCCGGCTTGGAGGGCGACAGCTTCCTCACAAAAATGATGAATCCTACCGCGTGGAGCCCGATCCTCGGCTTCATCGGCATCTGGCTGTATATGATCGGCCAGGACCGCAAGCGCGGCGTCGGTAAAATCCTGCTGGGCTTCTCTATTTTGATGGCCGGCATGAACACGATGTCCCATGCCATGTCCCCGCTGGCCGATGAGCCGTGGTTCATGGATCTGTTCCTCAGCTTCAAAAACCCGATCCTCGGCGTCATTGCGGGTGCGGTGCTGACGGCTGTTTTGCAGTCCTCGTCGGCGTCCGTCGGTATCCTGCAGGCCCTGACCAGCACCGGCGCGGTCACCTACTCCGCTGCCGTGCCCATCATCATGGGCCAGAACATCGGCACCACCGTCACGGCGCTGATCTCCTCGGCGGGTGCAAACAAGAACGCAAAGCGCACCGCCTTCGTCCATCTCTATTTTAACGTTATCGGCACGATCCTCTTCCTGTGCGGGTTCTACGGGCTGAACGCGCTGATCGGTTTTGCCTTCTTCAACGAGACGGCCAACACCTTCGGCATCGCCATCGTACACACAATTTTTAACGTAGTAACGACAGCTATTCTGTTGCCGTTCAACCGCCTGCTGGAAAAACTGGCCATTTTGACCGTGCCCGACTCCCCGTCCGACAAGAAGCAGGAGAACACCCTGCTGGACGAGCGTCTGCTGACTACGCCGTCCGTGGCCGTGGGCCGCGCCATGCTGACCGGCGGCGATATGGCCGAGATCTGCCGCACCTCGCTCTTGCAGGCCATGTCCACCACCCGCGCCTGGAATGACGCCATCGCGGACGAAGTCCTGCGCAAGGAGGACGCCGTTGACCATTATGAGGACGTGCTGGGCACCTACCTTGTCAAATTGAGCGCCAAGCATCTGTCCGTGGAGGATAACCGCTCCGTCAATACGCTGCTGCACACCATCGGTGACTTTGAGCGCGTCTCCGACCACGCCGTGAACATTATCAAAACGGCGCGGGAGATCCGCGACAAGGACATCAAATTCAGCGAAGAAGCGCTGAATGACCTGTCCGTGCTGGAGGCCGCCGTGCAGGACATCGTCAACCGCACGGTGGATGCGTTCCAGAAGTGCGACACCTACGCCGCCGGCAAGATCGAGCCGCTGGAGCAGGTCGTGGACGGTCTGGTGCGCGAGGTCAAGACCCGGCATATCGCGCGTCTGCAGGCCGGTGTCTGCACGATCGAGTACGGCTTTGTGCTGGACGATCTTTTGACGAATTACGAGCGCATCGCCGACCATTGCTCGAACATTGCGGTGGCCATGATCGAGGTCGCGGCGGACAAGTTCGACACCCACGAATATCTTGCCAACGTCAAGCACGGCGGCAGCGTGAAGTTTGAGCGCCGCTACGAAAAATACCGTGGCCGCTACACCTTCCCGCCGGAGGCGTACAGTGAATCCGCCGAGAATCAGGCCGAAGGCTAAAAGCCTTCCCCTTCGGGGGGGGGAGGTGGCCCAAAGGGCCGGATGAGGGGCGACCTTCCGGCTGCAATCCGTAAACAGGCGACCACGATAACGTCGCCCTCATCAGTCCGCTTCGCGGACAGCTTCCCCCGATGGGGAAGCCTTTTTGTAGGGGCCGGGCATGCCCGGCCCCTACGTTTATAGTAAGGGGTATTTACTATGATTTACATCGTCGAGGACGACTCCAGCATCCGTGAGCTGGAGCAATACGCTTTGCAATCCAACGGGTACGAGACCACGGGCTGCGAGGACGCTGCCAGCTTCTGGGCGGCGCTGCGCAGCGGGCGGCCCGACCTCGTCATTCTGGACGTCATGCTGCCCGACGAGGACGGCTACCAGATTCTGGCCAAGCTGCGCGCCGACCCGGCCTGCGCCGCAACGCCGGTCATCATGGTCACGGCCAAAACCAGCGAGATCGACGTCGTCAAGGGGCTGGACCACGGTGCGGACGACTACCTGTGCAAGCCGTTCGGCATCATGGAGTTCCTCAGCCGGGTGCGTGCTTCTCTGCGCCGAGCGGCTCCGGAGACACGGCCCAATGTGCTCAGCTTCCATGAGATCCTGCTGGACAATGCACGTCACAGCGTGACGGTGAACAACCAGCCTGTCGAACTGACCTACAAAGAATACAGCCTGCTGCGCCTTCTGCTGGAGAACACCAACCTTGTGGTGACCCGCGAGACGATTTTGCAGGTGGTGTGGGGCACCGACATTTCGGTGGAAAGCCGCACCGTGGACATGCACATCCGCACCCTGCGCAAAAAGCTGGGCGATGCCGGACGCTACATTGGCACCATCCGCAAGGTGGGCTACAAGCTGGCCGATGACGAGGAGGCTGGAGACGAATGAAGCCGCACAGCATGGAAGAAAAGATCAGCTACCGGCTGTTCCTCATGGGCTTTCTGGGGCTGCTGTTCACCGCAGCACTGTGCATCTTTGTCTTTCACCGGGCTTTTACCGCCCAGGCCTGGGATGACCTGGAAAAAGAGAGCGATCTCATCCGTGCCGGGTATGACCTGACCAGCGAGCCGCAGCAGCTTTCTTTCTTTGTGACCGGCGACCTGCGCATTACGCTGATCTCCCCGGACGGCGACGTGATCTTTGAGTCTGCCACCGATCAGCCCATGGAGAACCATCTTACCCGTCCGGAGATCGTGCAGGCGCTGCAGGGCAGCATCGGCAAGGACATCCGTGATTCCCAGACCATGGGATATGAGACCTATTATTATGCCGTGCAGCTGCCCGGCGGCAACATCCTGCGCGTGGCGCAGGACGCCGAAACGGTGTGGTCGGTCTACGACGGAGCCCTGCCGGCCATCGTGCTGAGCTGCGTTGCCCTGATGTTGGCTGCCGCGATCCTATCCACCCTGCTCACCCGCGCCCTTGTGCAGCCGGTGCTGAACATGACCGAGGATCTGGACCACATTCAGGATAAGGTCCCGTACAAGGAACTGATTCCCTTTGCCGAGAGCATCCATGCCGACCGCATCCTGCGGGAAAACAACGAGAAGATGCGGCAGGATTTCACCGCCAATGTGAGCCACGAGCTCAAGACCCCGCTGACCAGCATTTCCGGGTATGCGGAACTGATCGAGACCGGCATCGCCAAGCCGGAGGATGTGCCCGGTTTTGCCCAGAAGATCCATGGCGAAGCCAGCCGGATGATCCAGCTGGTGAACGATATCCTGCAGCTGTCCAGCCTGGACAACGTCTCCGAGACCTCCTCCATGCCGGAAATGGAGGTCGTGGACCTGCTGGACGTGGTCAAGGAGTGTGTGGAGCGTCAGAAGCTGAACGCCCGCCACGCCTACATCACCCTGACCTATCTGGGCGAGAGCGCACCGGTGCGGGGCAACCGCAATCTGTTGGATGAATTGTGCCAGAACCTGTGTGATAACGCCATCCGCTACAACCGCCCCGGCGGCAAGGTGCAGATCGTGACAGCATG
>ENA-OVFU01000852-OVFU01000852.1-human-gut-metagenome-genome-assembly--contig:-NODE-852-length-17053-cov-4.746441_pt1 | contig 17053 bp, 13 predicted proteins | sample MGYA00237764_ERZ505407 | MGnify/ENA primary metagenome ERZ505407 (study PRJEB26158, sample SAMN06016366) | human gut metagenome | biome: human gut; feature: ankylosing spondylitis patient; material...
CGATGGAAGTTTCCTTCGTTGCTGAAACGACAACCTGGTTTGCAATGTTCGGAAGCGGCTACATCAATCTGATCAAGATGATCGTTGTCCCGCTCGTCATGATCTCCATCATGCAGGTGATCATCAACATGCGGCAGGGCAGCAGCATGGCGAAGCTCGTAAAAAAGACACTTTTAGTCACGATGGGGATGGTTGCGATTGCATCTGTGACCGGTATCGTGATCGGAACGCTGTTCGGCGTCGGAAAAGGCGCAGCGATCGTGGAAGATGGAACCGCGACTGCTAAGGATATTACCCCGGTCGCTACGACCATCAAAAACCTGATCCCGGGAAACATCGTGCAGGCGATGGTCGATAGCAACATCATCGGCCTCGTTATCTTCTCCGGATTCCTGGGTCTTGCGATCTGGTGGATCAACTATGAGAGCAAGGAAGAGGCGAAGCCGTTATACGACCTGATCAACGCGGCTCACAAGGCGATGATCAATATGGCGCTTCTGATCCTCGACTACATGCCGTGGGCTGTGATGGCGCTCCTCGCGAACACGATCGCGCAGAGAGGTCTGTCCTCCATCCTGGAAGTCGGAAAATTCATCATCGCGCTTTATGTGGCGGCTGTCGTTCAGTTTATCATTCAGATCCTCTTCCTTGTGATCAACGGTCTGAATCCGGTCGTATACATAAAGAAATCCTTTGCGACCATGCTGATGGCATTCACCTCCCGCTCCAGCGTCGGATGTCTTCCGATGACGATCGAGACACTGACAAAGAAGCTTGGTGTTGACCAGGGTACCGCAAGCTTTGTAGCCGGATTCGGTACAACCGCAGGAATGCAGGGCTGCGCGGGTATCTTCCCGTCACTCCTGATCATCTATGTCTGCAACGTGACAGGAACTCCGATCGATATCACGATGATCGTGATGACGATCTTTGTCGTTACGATCGGTTCTCTTGGAATCGCTGGTATCCCGGGAACAGCCACGATGGCAGCTTCCGTCGGACTTTCCGGCGTCGGCATGGGCGCCCAGTTCGGTATGGTAAGCCCGATCTTAGCGATCGACCCGATCATCGATATGGCAAGAACCATGATCAACGTCACAGGTTCCCTGACGAATGCCCTTGTGGTGGATAAGCTGATGGGAAACCTGAATATGGATGCGTATAACGACATGAGCGAAAGGATTGTGGGAGCACGAAGTGCGGAACAATCCGGTATCAATGCTAAAAGTGAAAAAGAAAACGCAGAGTAATCATAGATCCCCGCATGTGCCTGGCAGACAGGTATGTGCGGGGATTTTTCTGCCTCCATTTACCTGCAAGAAACTGCGGTTGCCCGGTTCCTGATCGCATAAGATCAGTCATCATACTGCGCATCCTGTTAAAAATATATCTATTTCCGCTAAAATCCTGAAAAAACTGGACAGCTCCTTATTTTTCTGTATAATAGGTAATTGTCGGTCTTTTTACGGCTGGCGGTTATGTTTTGTTTTAAAAGAAATTTCAGGTAAATTCTTTAGAAAACAAAAAAGATCCTACTATATTTAGAACACGAAAAGAAAAAAGGAGAGTTTGAGTATGGAAAAAATACGTCCAATGTTGTTTACAACATTGAAGAAGTATTCCGGTGCCCAGCTGATGTCTGATGTCGTAGCGGGTATCATCGTAGCCATCATCGCCCTTCCGTTATCCATCGCGCTGGCACTGGCATCCGGCGTGGGTCCGGAGCAGGGTATCTACACGGCGATCGCAGCAGGATTTGTGATCTCATTCTTAGGCGGCAGCCAGGTACAGATCGCGGGCCCGACAGCGGCGTTCGCGACGATCGTAGCCGGCATCGTGGCGAGAAGCGGCGTGGAAGGACTGGCAGTCGCTACGATCCTGGCAGGTATCATCCTTGTTATCATGGGATTCTGCCAGCTTGGTTCCCTGATCAAGTTTATCCCGTTCACGATCACGACCGGATTTACCTCCGGTATCGCGGTGACCATCGTGATCGGACAGTTAAAGGATTTCTTTGGTGTCACATACCCGGCAGGTATGGAGACCATCGAGACCATGCAGAAGTTAAAAGCTTTCGCCGCAGGTTTCGGAACCATGAATGTTCATGCGGTGATCGTAGGTCTTGTCTGCCTTGCGATCCTCATCGTGATGCCGATGATCACGGAGAAGATCCCGGGATCCTTAGTGGCAGTCATCGCAGGTATCGTGATGGTAAAATTCCTTCCGTTACAGGTCAACACCATCGGAGATCTCTACAGCGTCAGCAATGCACTTCCGGCCTTCCATATGCCGGCCTTCAGCTATGACGTGATCCAGGGATCTTTATCCGACGCATTCACGATCGCAATCCTGGCAGCCATCGAGTCCCTGCTTTCCTGCGTTGTCGCGGACGGCATGATCGGCGGAAAGCACCGCTCCAACACAGAGCTTGTGGCCCAGGGTGCAGGAAATATTGTTTCTGCTTTATTTGGCGGAATCCCGGCAACAGGCGCCATCGCCCGTACAGCGGCAAACATCAAGAACGGCGGACGCACTCCGGTAGCCGGAATGGTCCATGCTGGCGTTCTTCTTCTGATCCTTGTGATCCTGATGCCGTACGCAAGCTGGATCCCGATGCCGACCATCGCGGCGATCCTGTTTATGGTTGCCTACAATATGTGTCAGTGGAGAACATTCGCAAGACTCGCAAAGACGGCTCCGAAGAGCGATATCGCAGTTCTTGTGATCACATTCTTCTTAACAGTAGTCTTCGATCTTGTCGTAGCCATCGAGGTGGGCATGGTGCTTTCCTGTCTGCTGTTCATGAAGCGCATGAGCGACGAGATGGGAGTCAGAAGCTGGCTCCATGTGGAGGAACTTGAGGAGCAGAAGCGCGAGGAAGAGGAAGCTGCCAAAGGCGCGAAAAAGGCAAATGCGATTCCTTCTGTAGAGGAAGCGCAGCTGAAGGCGGCGGCAGAGGAGATCAACCCGGCAGATTTACGCCAGATCCCGATGGAGCTTGCGGTCTACGAGCTCACAGGACCGTTATTCTTCGGCGCGGCTGACCGCATCAACCAGATCACAGTGGGGGAAGGCACAAGATGCCTGATCCTGCGCATGCGTGCGGTTCCGGCAGCCGACAGCACAGCCATGAACTCCATGACAGCCCTCTATGAGCGCTGCAAAAAGAACGGAGTCACCCTGATCCTGTCCCATGTCAACGAGCAGCCGATGCGCGCGATGGAGAAAGCCGGATTCGTGGATCTCGTGGGAAGAGAGAATTTCTGCAGGAATATTGAGGAAGCACTTGACCATGCGGACAAGATGCTTGAAAAGTAAATAAGGCGCGCAGGAAGATTTTTCTGCGCAAAGCTGAAAAGAGCTGTGTGACTATATTTGGGTCATCAGCTCTTTTTGGCATATGTAGGGAAGCATAGACTGCAAAAATTAAATTATATTTTTGAAAAAGTCTGTTAAGATGACGCAAAACGCAAAAAATACATACAAAAGTTACAAAAATCCTGACGAAATATATTGTACATGTTATTTGCAAAATTTGTGTTAAGGAGAAAAAATAAGCGATTAAGCGGCGGCTAAAAAGCAGGTAAAAAGGTAGCGGGGATAAAAATTCTGTGATATATATGGTTCGACTTAAAAACAGGAGAGAAATTTCATCCTGTCAGATTAAAACCATCCCGAAAAAGAAATTTGGCAAAGATTCTTTGCAGGAAACAAAAGCGGGGTGGATATAAAAGAAGAGTTTGGGAGGTCTATATCATGGCTAATTTATTTTCGATCCTTTTCATCATCCTTGTTGCGATTGTAGGCGGTATTCCGACCATCGTGATCACGGGTTATATTCCGGTCATGATCGCTCAGAAGATTTATAGAAAAGTGAAGTACGGATATTCTTTATATCGTTAAAATAAAGGGATGGTTGACTGGCTGTTTGAAAAAACGGCAGTGAAATCTGAACAAATATCATTAAGACGGGTGACTTTTCGGGAAATTATCTGCAATCTTAACACGATTTTAGCAGAAATTATGTTATAATGAATCCAAAAGAAGAATAAGTGATAAGAATGGCAGCAGTTGTTCTTCATGGATCATAAAAAAACCGGAGGTTCCCCTATGAGCACAAAAGTCAGATCAGTGTTAAAGAACAGCGGGATCGCGTTCGGGATCCTGGGAATCGCGACGGCATTTTGTTTTCTTGTCCAGCGGATCTCAGAATCAGACACGCACGTCCCGCTGTTGTTCGTTTTGGCGGTGCTGTTTGTGTCCCGCTTTACGGATGGATATGTTTATGGAATCGTCGCATCGATCATCGCTGTGTTCGGCGTGAACTATGTATTTACGTTCCCGTATTTCAAACTGAACTTTGCGATCACAGGATACCCGCTGACCTTCGTTGCCATGCTGGCTGTGGCCTGCAGCGTCAGCGCCCTGACGACCCAGATTAAGAAACAGGAGCAGATGCGGCTGGAGGTTGAGCGGGAAAAGATGCGCGCGAACCTTCTGCGGGCGGTCTCCCATGATATCCGCACACCGTTGACGTCGATCGTCGGCTCCGCGTCCGGGATCATCGACAACTATGACGCGCTATCGAAGGAAAATATCCTGGAACTCCTTGAGGACATGAAATCCGAGGGGCAGTGGCTCGTCCGGATGGTGGAAAACCTTCTTTCCATCACGAGGATCGGGGATGGAACCGCCAGAATCAATAAGGAAGATGAACTGGTGGAGGACGTGATCAGCGGAGCGATCACGAAATTCAGAAAACGATTCCCGGATATCGAGGTAGTCCCGAAAGTGCCGGAGGATGTCCTGTTTGTGCCTATGGACGCGATCCTGATCGAGCAGGTGATCGTAAATCTCCTGGAAAACTGCGTGCTCCACGCGGACGGCATGACAAAGATCTGGTTGATCGTGACGGAGGACGGGGACCAGGTGAAATTCTCTGTTGAGGATGACGGTGCCGGAATCAAGGAGTCCGCTCTTCCGAGAATGTTCGACGGAAGTTTCCAGTCGGAGGACGGAAAAGAGAGCGATTCCAAGCGAAATATGGGAATCGGACTTTCGGTCTGCATGACCATCGTAAGAGCCCACGACGGAATCATGAAAGCAGAAAACAGAAAAGAAGGCGGTGCCAGAGTGATGTTCTGGCTGCCGAAAGGAGTGGACACGGAATATGGAGATTAAAGACAGAGTGCTGGTCGTGGAAGACGACAAGAGGATCAGCAATTTCATCAAGACAGTGCTGGAAGCGAACAATTACGATGTGATCGTTGCGCAGACGGGAGCGGAGGCATACAGCATGGTGACCTCCCAGTGTCCGGACGTGGTGATCCTGGATCTCGGTCTTCCGGATATGGACGGCATGAAGATCCTGCAGGGCGTGCGGGAATGGTCCGCGATGCCGGTGATCGTTGTGTCGGCGAGAACCCATGAGAGGGATAAGGTGGAGGCACTGGATCTCGGAGCCGACGATTACATCACGAAACCTTTCGGAACATCCGAGCTTCTCGCGAGGATCCGCACTGCGATCCGCCACACAAGGTCTGGGATCCCGAATCAGCCGGGCGGACAGACGGGAGTTTTTAAATCCGGCGGATTGACCATCGATTATGACAAGCACCGCGTGTTTATCGACGGTGTGGACGCGGGACTGACCCAGAACGAGTATAAGATCGTGAGTCTTCTTGGAAAGTATGCCGGGAAAGTCATGACTTATGACTATATTATCAAAGAAATCTGGGGACCGAACATGAAGAACGACAACCGGATCCTGCGCGTCAATATGGCAAATATCAGAAGAAAGATCGAGAAGAATCCTGCGGAGCCGCAGTATATTTTTACAGAGGTCGGCGTCGGATACCGGATCGTGGAGCCGGATTAGGACAGGATGGCGTGTTGCAGCGGAAAGTGAATAAGCTATGGTAAAACACCTGCTGTGTCCTCTGTAAATTTAGAGGGCAGCAGGTGCTTTTTGTGTAATAGGAAATTCCGAGGAATTCCCTATTACACAAAAGGCACTAACGTGCCAATGATGCGCACTCGCGCGAAATATTTCTGAAATTTCACCGCAGATCGCGACAAAAATTGTCCAGATCTGCTCTCTTTTTGTTCTTCTTTTTTCGTGTATTCCGCAAATGTCTGCGGAAATCTCTGATCTTCATGAAAAAACAGGAGAGATTCTGTTAAAACGACCCGATGGGTTTTCAAATTTCTCGTCCCTGCTTTGACAAATTCTGGAGAGAAAGACAGGTATACTATGGGAAAACATCAGAAAGGGATGCCAGGGAAAGGAGGAAGTCCGGTGGAGTATGATTGGTACGCCGATCTCTTTTTTCTGGAGGAGGTGTACCGGGATGTTTTGATCTTATGGCTGGCGGCGGTGCTTATGAGAAGGCGGGCAGAGGCCTTGAGACTTCTGGGCGCCGGGATCGCCGGGGGACTCTGCAGTACTGGAAGCGTTTATCTGGAACTTATGGGAAGATGTCCTGCAGGCGGACAGCCGGTATTCGCTGGGATATGGGAAGTTTGGAAACTGCTGGTGACAGGATTTTTGATGATCTGGATCGCTTTTCCGGGAAAACAGACCATGCGCCAGGAGAAAAGGAATGCTTCTGCAGATAGAGGAGATTCCTGGATGAAAGTTTTGAAGTGGCGCGGGAAGGAACTGGGAGTCCTGGTCTTATCCGCAGGGATTTTGCAGAGTGGGCTGGCGATTCTGCGGGAGCGGTGTTTTCTTACAGGCTGGAAAAGTCTGATGTTTATGGGATTTTTCTGTATGGGAGTTCGTTTCTTGGCGGTAGCTCTTGTGAGGCGGCCGATGATCGGGAAAACACGGTATCAGGTCCGTCTTTTCTTAAATGAAAAGTCGAAGGAGTTCACGGCGATGGCGGATTCAGGGAATCGGCTCTTGGAGCCTGTGACGGGAAAGCCGGTGAGCATTATCGCGGCGGCGGATGCGAAAGAGTTCTTAGGCGAGAAGGCGGGAGTCCTTATGATCCCATACCGGGCTGTCGGAACGGAAAATGGAATGCTGCCGGGAGTTCTCTTTGACCGGATGGAGGTCATGTCCGAAGAGTGCGGGAGTATCCGGATCGAGCGTCCGATCGTGGCGATTTCGAAGGAACCTCTGTTTTTCGGGAAGGATTTTACGATGATACTGCCGGAGTGTCTGGTGTCAGGGGAAAATGTGCCTGTGGCAATAGGGGATTGACATGAAGTCTGAACGACGATGTGTGAAAAAATAACTGTGAAGGTGACTAACAGTTAGAAAAAGGAGAGAATGAGTATGATTATGAGAATTTCTATGCCAAACCGGTTCCGCCTCAAAAAAGTGATGGGGTTCCGCACGATGATTCGTCCGGAGCGGGGGGAGATCCATTATATTGGAGGTGCGGATATTCTTCCGGCTCCGCTGTCACTGAAGGAGGAGACTGAGGCGTTAAATAAGTTTGGAACCGAAGAGGAGAAAGAGGCGAAGGCAGAGTTGATCGAGCACAATCTCCGCCTGGTTGTCTACATAGCAAAGAAATTTGACAATACCAGCGTTGGCGTAGAGGACCTGATCTCCATCGGGACCATTGGACTCATCAAGGCCATCAACACCTTTAACCCGACGAAAAATATCAAGCTGGCGACCTATGCGTCCAGATGTATTGAGAATGAGATCCTGATGTATCTTCGTAGGACCAGCAAGATGAAGCTTGAGGTTTCCATCGATGAGCCGTTAAACGTGGACTGGGACGGGAATGAGCTTCTGCTGTCGGATATTCTCGGGACGGAGGAGGATGTAATCTATAAAGACATGGAGGATGAGGTGGAAAAAGATCTTCTTAAGAATGCGGTGAGCCGCTTAAGCCCGAGGGAGAGAAAAATCGTGGAGCTGCGCTATGGTCTGAAGCGCCGGGACGGGGCGGAGATGACGCAGAAAGAGGTGGCGGATCTCATGGGGATCTCCCAGTCATATATTTCGAGGTTGGAGAAGAAGATCATGATGAGGCTGAAGAAGGAAATCGTGAAATTTGAATAAGAAAATTAAAAAGACTGCCCGGCTGATGAATCAGGTTCATCGGTCAGACAGTCTTTTAAATTATTCCTGATCGTATAGCTTCGTATACAGCGTCTCACAGAGCGAATCCGCATAGGACTGGTCAGGGATGTCGCGGCCGGTGATGAGGAAATCCTGGATCAGCTCGAAGCGCTTGAGACTCAGTTCCTCGCCGGAGAGGTCCGGGTCTTCCATCAGAAGCTGCTCATCCAGATCTTTTGCGGAGTAATTCTTTAAGAACCAATCGATGATCTCCTGGGTCTGGCGTTTTTCATCGTCGGCTTCCACCTTTAACTCGGCAGCGCGCTTCCTTGAGGAGACTGCAACGACAAAGCTGCCGATGGCGAGAACAACGAGAACGCCCTCAAACATATATTTCTGGAATCCTGCCATTGGGAGATGGAAAATTCCCAGAAGGCAGAGTGCCGCGCCGATGGCAAGGACCCCGCCGACTAAGAAGAACGCGGATGCGGAGGAACTCATGTCATCGTAGCGCTGGCCCTTATCCACGTAGGCGTGGACCGGCTCAGCGGCCGGGGAAGACTTCTCGGGTGGATTATCCCCGGAGAACTCCGTATCAGTCCCTTCACCGGAAAACGGATCCATCTCCTGCGCCATGGCGGCAAGCTGTTCTTCCTGTTCCTTCTTTTTCATGGCTTCCGCCACTTCTTTTGATTCCACGAGGGGACCGCCGCAATCGCTGCAGACTTTGATTCCCTCGACAAATTCCATATCGCATTTCGGACAATAAGGCATAACCTGTACCCCCATATTAAAAATACATCGCATATTACGGTCTGCGCTTTCACACTAAGCGCTGCTACGCGGCTGCCGTAATCCGATTCGCCGCTCGTGCCAAACATGCGAGCATGTTTTTCACTCACTTACTGCTCAGCATATCATAAATTTTCTATTTCGTCCACAGTTTGGGCAGTTTTGCACTTCCATTTAGGTAGAAAATCGGTTAAAATAGGAGCGAGTCCTGTCCGTATGGAATGGAGAGAAAGAGGGCGGACGAAAGAGAAACAGAAAGGGGCAGTTTTGTATGAAAATTGCAGTTGTAACAGACAGCAACAGCGGAATCACCCAGGCTCAGGCAAAAGAGATGGGAGTTGCGGTTCTGCCAATGCCGTTTATGATAGATGGAGAAACATATTACGAAGATATCACACTGACACGGGAGCAGTTCTACCAGAGATTAAAGGACAATGCTGATATCGCTACCTCCCAGCCCACACCGGATTCCATCCTGAAGATGTGGGACAAGCTCTTAAAAGAGTATGACCAGATCATCCATATCCCGATGTCCTCCGGACTTTCCGGATCCTGCTCTACAGCGATGATGCTGGCGGGAGAGGATGAGTACGAGGGAAAAGTGTTCGTCGTTGACAACCGACGGATCTCTGTGACCCAGTATCAGTCTGTAAAGGACGCGCAGATGCTGGCAGCTATGGGGATGGACGGAACGCAGATCAGGAAGCGCCTGGAGGAGACTGCGGCTGATTCCGTCATCTTCATCACCGTCGATACCTTAAAATACCTGAAAAAGGGCGGCCGGATCACACCGGCTGCAGCGGCTCTCGGCACACTTTTAAAAATCAAGCCAGTGCTGATCATTTTAGGTGAAAAGCTTGATTCCTTCGCGAAAGCCCGTACCATGAAGCAGGCAAAGACCATGATGATGAACGCGATCCAGAAAGAGCTGGACGGGAGGCTTCACGACAGCGAGTGCAGAAACTGCCATCTGGCAATCGCCCACACCGACAACGAGGAAGCAGCGCTGGAGTTTAAGAAAGAGGTCGAAGAGCGCTTCCCGAATGCTGATGTATACATGGCACCGCTTTCCTTAAGCATCGCGTGCCATATCGGACCGGGCAGCCTTGCTGTGACGGCAACGAGAAAGATGGAAGAGGAACATGAGAAAAATTAGGGAAAGGATCCGGAAAATTTACCGGAAGCATACGCCGAGCGTCAAGGTTCCCCTGATCATCCTGATGGTGATGTTCTGTATGATCCCGCTTCTCGTGGAGAGCCGGATCCTTGCCAGTTCCTCAAGACAGAGTCAGGTGGAGCGCCGGATCATTGATGTCCAGAACCAGTGTCAGATCCTGAGCAATAAGATGTCAAGAACTGGATATTTCACAAACTCGGTGGTGGACAACGCCGCCATCGATATGGAGCTCTCCCTGCTCTCGGATATCTTCAGCGGACGGATCCTGATCGTAAACTCCGGGTTTAAGATCGTAGAGGATACGTTTTCCCTCTCGGAGGGAAAGACGTTGATTTCCAATGAGGTGATCAGGTGCTTCCAGGGTGAGAATACGAGCCGGTATGACAGCCTGAAACACTATTTCGTCCTGGCAATCCCAATTCCGGAGTTTGAGCAGGAGACGGGAACCATCACAACGGGAAAGACTGCGGGCGTGATGATCGTGACAGCGTCGACGGAGAGCATGTACAATCTGGAGGACAGTCTGAATGATAAGGCATCCCTGTACGAGATGATGATCTTCGTGATCCTGCTGATCCTTGCGGTCCTCTCGGTCCATTTTATCATGAAGCCCTTTGGAACCCTGATCGCGTCGATCCGGCGTGTAGGTGAGGGAAACCTGGATGAGGATGTCAATGAGGAGGCGTACCGGGAGACAAAGCAGATCTCCGAGACCATCAATAAAACCCTGGAGAAGCTGAAGGCCGTGGACCAGTCGAGACAGGAGTTTGTTTCCAATGTCTCCCATGAGCTCAAGACTCCGATCACGTCAATCCGTGTCCTTGCGGATTCCCTGATGGGAATGGAGGACGCGCCGAAGGAACTTTACCAGGAATTCATGCACGATATCTCCGATGAGATTGACCGTGAGAGTAAGATTATCGACGATCTTCTGACTCTGGTCCGCATGGACAAGGCGTCCTCGGGACTTTCCTGCAGCCAGGTCCAGATCAACGGACTGATTGAGATGGTCTTAAAACGCCTGCGCCCCATCGCCAGAAAGCGGAATATCGAGCTGATCTTCGAGAGTAAGCGCGATGTCTCAGCGGATATTGACGAGGTAAAATTCTCCCTGGCGGTGAATAATCTGGTGGAGAATGCGGTCAAATATAATAAGGAAGACGGATGGGTCCGGGTCACACTGGATGCCGACCACAAGTTCTTCTATTTAAAGGTTGCGGATTCCGGAATCGGTATTCCTGCGGAGTTTAAGGAGCGTGTGTTCGAACGCTTCTACCGCGTGGACAAGGCGAGATCCAGGGAGACCGGCGGAACAGGGCTTGGACTTGCAATCACGAAAAGTGTGGTCCTGATGCATCACGGCGCGATCCGTGTGGACAGTGTCGAGGGCGAGGGAAGTACCTTTATGGTGCGGATCCCATTGATCTATATTCCGTAGGAGGGAGAAAAATGAAGAAATTTAGGATATTTCGGGTGTTTTTTCTCCTCTTCGCGGTCCTGTCCGCCTTAAGCGGCTGTACGGGAAAGACGACCGCGGAGCAGAGCGGAAATGCCTATACGATCTACTATTTAAACGCATCCGGGATCCAGCTTGTCGGGAGTGAGTACCGGACGGAAACGGCGGATACAGACGCGCTGGTGCGGGAGCTGCTCGATAAGATGGGAAATGTTCCGGCGGATCTCGATTGTCAGAGAGCGCTGCCGGAACGGATCGAAAAGATCACCTACCGGATCGAAGGAAATGTTCTGTACCTGTACGCGGATGCCAATTATGCGCTGATGAATTCCGTGCAGGAGATCCTGTGCCGGGCGGCGCTGACGAAAACACTGACCCAGATTCCGGATATCGAGTATCTGAGCATCTACTGTGCAGAGCAGCCGATCACGGATGCAGCCGGAAACCCGGTCGGGATGTTGTCGGCGTCAGATTTTGTGGACAGTATCCGGGATGTCAACTCCTTCGAGCGGACCGAGCTGACGCTGTATTTTGCCAACGAGACAGGGGATCAGCTGGTGGAAGAAAAACGGGAAGTCATGCAAAACAGCAATACTTCTCTGGAACGTCTGATCGTGGAGCAGCTGATCGAGGGACCGCAGGAGCTCGGCCATTACGCGACGATCCCGTCGGATGTAAAACTTTTGAATGTGTCCGTCAACGATTCCGTCTGCTCGATCAACTTTAATGCGGCATTCCTGAACAGCAGTCTGGATGTGGCGGCATACATTCCGATCTATTCCATCGTGGATTCCCTCGCGGAACTTTCCACGGTGAGCCGTGTGCAGATCCGGATCAACGGGTCCCAGGACGATGTGTTCCGGGACCAGATCCCGTTGAGCACGGTGTTTGAACGAAACTACGATTATATCGCAGGAGGAAAAAACGATTAAAAGACCTTTGCTGTGTGTGACAGGGGGATTGGTACTTGGAGAGGCACTGAACCTGTGGATCCCGGCAGAGCAGATGATTTTTGGACTGGCAGTCTGGCTGCTCTTTTTGGTGTGCGTGTTTGCCCGCCGGAAGAGCAGATATGGGCTGCCGGTCTTTCTTTTTGTGGCGGGAATGTCTGCCGGATGTCTTCGGATGGGAGCGGAGCAGGCGGTTTTCTCCCGGGAGGAGGGATTTTTCCGGGAGGAACATGAGGATGGCGTGGTTCTTCAGGGAACTGTCCAGTCGGTGAAGGGGAAGGATGGGACGCTGGAGGTCGTGCTTAGGGATTGCGCAATGGAAGGCAAAGATGGGGAGTCTGGTGAGAAGCTTCGAAGAGTTTTATGTTATCTGGATGTGAATAAAACAGGGGAAGCAGCTGAGGCGGTTTCGAAGCAAAAACCATCACCCGCTGTCGGTGAGAAAATCCGAGTCTTCGGAGAGGGAAAAGCGGCAGATCCGGCGAGAAATCCTGGGGCGTTTGACTACCGTCTGTATTGCAGGTCCCGCGGAATTTCCGGGATCATCTATGTGGAGGGATATACGGTGACTGGCGGGAAGGTACATGTATTTCCGGACAGCCTGTACCGGATCCGGAGGTGCCTTTCTGAGCGGTTAAAGGCGATCGCTCTCCCGGAGGACGCTGGAATTCTGTCGGCGGTTCTCTTTGGGGAGAAGGATGATCTGGACAGTGAAATATATGAACTTTACCGGAAGAATGGGATATCCCACCTCCTTGCCATCAGCGGGCTTCATGTCTCCATTGTGGGGCTGGGAATCTGGAAGATTTTCAGGAAAGGCGGGGCGGGGTTCTGGATCTCCGGGATCTTCGCGGGGGGATTTCTCTGCGCCTACGGCATGATGGTGGGCAGCGGCGCGTCTGTGGCCCGGGCGGTGTCAATGGCAGGACTCTCCTTTCTCGCGGCGGCCGTAGGGCGGACATACGATCTTCCGACGGCAATGTGTATTCCGGCGGCAGGATTGCTGCTTGCCCATCCGTATCTGCTGTCCCAGGCGTCCTTTCAGCTGTCCTTTCTTGCGGTGACATCACTGATCTATCCCGGCAGGCTTTTTTCTTCGCGGGGGGAAAAGCTTTTTACGGATGAAAAAATATCTGCGGCAGCGTCCGCGTTCTTTACAAGTCTTTCGATCCAGGTGGTGACAGCGCCGGTCATTCTCTGGCATTCTTTTGGGATACCGGTCTACGGGGTGTTCTTAAATCTAATTGTGATCCCGCTTATGACGTATGTGGTCATATCGGGATTTATAGGGCTTGGTCTGTCCTTTTTATCCGTATCAGCTGGCGGCGCGATGCTTGGAGGCGCACACTATATTTTGAAACTCTATGAAGTCGTATGCAATGGGATCGGGAAGCTTCCGGGCGCGGAGCTGGTGCTGGGGCAGCCGGAGGTGTGGAAGATCGGATGTTACTATGGTCTCGTGGTCTCAGGTGCCATTATTTATGAGAGAGGGATGAAAATTGCGGAAAAATCCTGTGATAAATTTCAGGAGAAGAAACATCGTCTGATATTCTTATGCGCTGCCTGGCTTTTGGCATTTTTTTTCCTGCTTCCATCCCGCCCAGCCGGCCTCTCCGCAACATTCCTCGACGTAGGCCAGGGCGACGGAATCGTTCTGCGCTCCGAATCCCATACGATCCTCGTAGACTGCGGCAGCAGTCAGCAAAAGTCCGTCGGGGAAAAGATTCTGGTGCCGTATCTCAGGAGTCAGGGAGTGACGTATGTGGATCTTGCTGTCATGACTCACGGGGATCAGGATCATATCAATGGGATCCGGTATCTTTTAGAACATCCGGAGTCCGGGATCCGGCTTGGCGGACTCATGATGCCGAAGGCCGGAAATGACGAGATCTACGGGAAGATGGCGGAGCTTGCGAAAGAACAGGAGATCCCTGTCTATTATGCGGCGGCGGGAGACCGGATAGAAAATATCGCGGGAAAAGGCATGTACATGGAATGTCTGTCCCCCGACGGGGAAGAGAAGTTTTCCGACCGGAATGAAGAATCACTGGTATTCCGGGTCACTTATGACCGCTTTTCCATGATGCTGATGGGAGATCTGGAGACAGGCGGGGAAGAAAACCTCGTGGAGTCCGGCGTGCTTTCACCTGTGACAGTTTTAAAAGCGGGTCACCACGGATCCGCGACGTCCTCCGGCGAGAGCTTTCTTGAAAAACTTTTCCCGGAGATAACCGTTCTTTCTTATGGAAGAAAAAACAGGTACGGACATCCCGCGAAAGAAGTAAAGGAACGGCTGGAAAAGATTGGCTCAGAGATCCTTGAGACGGGAATTTCAGGCGCGATTATGATCGAAACAGATGGAAAAAGGATGAAAATAAGGACGATGCTGCTGTCTGGCACGGATTGACGGGGCTTTACATCGAAGGGAAAAGTTTTGATTTATGCTTACAAAGATTTTACAAAATTTATACCGGACAGAGTCAGGTTTACGATGAGGGCGAGACGATCTATCTGAGAAAGAAGGCAGGCTGATATGGAAATGAGACCGCTTATGGATCTGCACACGCATACGTTAGCCAGCGGACATGCGTACAGTACATTGAAGGAGAATCTGGAAGAGGCGAAAAAAATGGGCTTAAAGGTTCTTGGAACCAGTGAGCACGCGCGGATGATGCCGGGGACGGCACCGCTCATTTACTTCCAGAATTTTAAGGTGATTCCGAAGGAGGTGGACGGGATCCGCCTTTATAACGGAATTGAAGCAAACATTTTTGATGAACATGGTTCCATTGATGTGGAGGAACCGATCTTATCGAAAATGGACTATATCATCGCCAGTCTTCACACGCCATGCATCGCGAATCTTGGAATTGTGAGGAATACAGCTGCTCTCGTTGGGGCGGCATAGAATCCGAACGTGACAGTCATCGGGCACCCGGATGATGACCGGTATCCCATTGATCCGGATGAGGTCGCGGCGGCTGCGGCGGAGAATCATACGGCCATCGAGCTCAACAACGGATCATTGAATCCGCTTTCTACGAGAATCAATGGGCCAAAGAATATCCGGAAGGTTCTGGAGGCATGCAGAAAATACAGGACCATGGTACTTATGGGAACGGACAGCCATATCTGCTATGAGATCGGGCATTTTGAAAATGCTATGGCATTGCTGAAACAAATGGATTTTCTGGCGGAGCAGGTGATTAACTTTGATGTGGAAAGACTTGGGTATGTGCTGAGAGAACGCTGAGAATATTGAGATAGTACATGGGCGATCATATTGTTGAAATATGGTAACTGCTCAGTAGGTCTGCGCATTTACTGCGCTGACTGTAAGAAAACTTAGACTATAAGGAAAAAATCCTATCGGCACAGCCGATTTGGAATGGATTTTTGCGCGTAACTGTGAAGGTACTGAACCGTTACGAGATATGGTCGTTTTTCTGTTGTTTGCTGGCATGCATAAGGCGCAGCTTGACCAGTGTTCGTATATCTGATAAAATTAGAAAAGTTTCAAAATGATACCAATAAGACAGTTTACGGAGGCGGCTATGCAGACTTTAAACCAGGATATTAAGGATAAGACATTTAGGAGAGTCTATTTGCTGTTTGGGGATGAGCCGTTTCTTATGAACAGTTATAAAAAGCGTCTCCGGGAGGCGATCGCCGGGGATGACACGATGAATTATAATTATTTTGAGGGCAAGGGACCGGATGTGAAAGAGATCATTAGTCTCGCGGACACCATGCCTTTTTTTGCTGAGCGGAGACTTGTGCTGATCGATGGCAGCGGATTTTTTAAGAGCAGTGCGCCGGAGGAGCTTGTGAATTATATCCCGGAGATCCCGGAGTCTACATGTATGGTGTTTGTGGAGAATGAGGTCGACAAGAGGAATAAGCTCTACAAGAAGGTGAAGGACAACGGGTATGCAGCGGAATTAAAGAAGCAGGACGCGGACCAGCTGATGCGCTGGGCAGCGGGGATCCTTTCGAAGGACGGGAAGAAGATCACGCGCCAGGTCATGGAGTATTTTATGGAGCGGACCGGGGATGGCATGGAGAATATCAGGATGGAGCTGGAGAAGCTGATCTGCTATACCATGGGGCGCGAGGTGATCACGAAGGAGGACGTGGAGGCTGTAGGGACGGTCCATGTGACGAACCGGATCTTTGAGATGGTGACGGCGATCGTGGCGGGGAATACGAGGAAGGCGATGGATCTCTATGAGGATCTTCTGACTTTGAAGGAGCCGCCGATGAGGATCATGTTTCTGATCGCGAAGCAGTTTAACCAGCTTCTGCAGGTGAAGGAATTGGCGGGGAAGGGAGCGCAGAAGAGTGAGATCGCGTCCAGGGTGAAGCTACCGCCGTTTGTGGCGGGGAAGCTGATGGCGCAGGCGAGGGCGTTTACGAGGGAGCAGATTCTTTCTTATGTGGAGTTTTGTGTGGAATCGGAGGAAGCGGTGAAGACGGGGAGGTTGTCGGATCGGTTGTCGGTGGAGTTGTTGATCGCTAGGAAGTATCGGTAGGGATTGGTGGAAGTACGCACAGGACAGGTTTCAGTTTGGAAAAATTGGCGGAAGTACGCGCCGGCCTGCCTTCAGACTCAGGCGCGAGTGGACTCCGGGGGCGGTTCCTCTAGGCTTGCAGGA
>ENA-OVFU01000874-OVFU01000874.1-human-gut-metagenome-genome-assembly--contig:-NODE-874-length-16678-cov-3.319557_pt1 | contig 16678 bp, 11 predicted proteins | sample MGYA00237764_ERZ505407 | MGnify/ENA primary metagenome ERZ505407 (study PRJEB26158, sample SAMN06016366) | human gut metagenome | biome: human gut; feature: ankylosing spondylitis patient; material...
AGCTTAATGTTGCAACAATTTTATTTTGGAAATTTTTTATAGGCATTGAAATGCAGGTAAGCCCATCACAGTGTTCTTCTCTGTCCATTGCGTAGCCGCACTGACGTATATCGTATAATTCGTTAAGCATTTTACCGGGGGTTATTATTGTGTTGGGTGTAAATGTTTCTATTTTGGTTTCCCTATAATAATCATAAATTTTCTTTTCGGGCATTTGGCTTAAATAGAGCTTTCCTTTGGCTGTGCAGTAAAGAGGCTGTCTGTCGCCTATGGTGTTTGTGGCTTTAAGCACAATGTTTGGCTCTGAATTATAAATAACTATTGCTTCATTATCTTCTATAATGCTCATATTTATGCTTTCGACATATTTGTCACAAAGCTCATTCATAAGAGGAATACATTCTCCCGGGGAGAGATTTCTTTTTAACGGAACAGTATTTCCTATATAGTAAAGTTCCCAGCTTAATTTATATTTGTTTCCGCTTAAAGTTTTTTCTACATAATTATATTCGTAAAGCGTATTCAAAATTCTGTGAACAGAGCTTTTTTTCATATTAAGCTTTTGACAGATTTCGCTCAGTGATATTCCGTCTTCGCTGGAATGTTCCTTGAAATAATTGATTATATCAAGGGCTTTTTCAAGTGTAAGAACGGGATATTTTGCTTTTCTTGTGCTTTCTTGTTCCGATAATTGGACCATAGTTTCATCTTTTTCTTCGTTCATATGCGAATACGCCTCCTTTTTGAGTTTGTTAAGAATTTAAACATATTGCACAATAATTATAGTATGCATGCTAAATAAATGCAACTGTTTTTAAGTTTGAAAAAGGAATTGTTCCGAATAGCGAAACAAAAACACTAAAAAGTGGAATAAAACTGATAATTTTATTGAACTTTTGAAAGGGAAGAACTATAGTAAATGCATGGAACGAAAATGGAACGCAGTTTTGAAAAATGGAACGCAATTATCTTTAATTAAAAAAATAAGTTTTAACAGGAGGAATTATTATGAAGAAAATGCCTATTTTGTTTACCTTCGATGTTGATGGAGAGACACTTTGGTTAAATCGTGACCCTGATAATATAAACAGACCTGTTACACTTTCTTTGGGACAGTACGGACCTCGTGAGGGTCTCCCGAGAATACTTAGAATTTTAAAGAAATATGATGTTCCAGCAACATTTTTTGTGCCGGGAAAAACAGCGGAAGATTTTCCTGATGTTGTTTACAGCATAAACGAAGCCGGCCATGACATTGGCAACCACAGCTACAGCCACAAATGGCCTGATAGATACACTGAAAGAGAAGAAGAGGAAGAAGACTATGCACACGGTGCGGCAGTTATAGAGCCTATGATTGGCAGAAAGCTTGTTGGCTATCGTTCTCCTGCTTGGGAATTCAGCAAATTCACACTTGGCATATTAAAACAGATGGGAATTGAATATTCGTCAAATATGATGGGTACAGACAAGCTCGAATACCTTGAAATTTTCGGTGAAAAGAGCGATATAGTGGAAATTCCTTGCAGCTGGGAAACAGACGATGCAGCTTTCTGGCTTTATAGTGTAAGAATTCAGGGCAAGGCTATGCAGCCTCTTGAATCAGTAGAAAAATGCTGGAAAGACGAATTTGATGTTCTTTATGAAGACTTCCTCAGAGAGGTTGAAGAAAAGGGCGACAGCGACATAGTATTCTGTCTTACATGTCATCCTCAGATTATAGGTCGTCCTTCAAGATCAAGAGTTCTTGAAAACCTTATTAAGCACATCAAACAGTATCCAAATGTTGAATTTATGACAGCATCAAAGGCTGTTGCCGACTTTAAGGTAAAACATAAATAAAAAGACTTCCGGGAGGGTGTATTTGTATGGAGAAAAAACTTATACTTGGAATTTCGGCAAGCCCGAGAAAAAATGCAAATACTGACAGAATGCTTAAATATGCTCTTGAAGCGGCAGAAACTGTTGAAGGCATAAGAACTGAAACAATTTATCTTAGAGATTATGAAATACATAACTGCAGAGGCTGCTTTGCCTGCTGTCGTGAGCCGGGCAAGCGTGACGGCGGAGAACATGCCTGTGCCGTATATAAAGACGGTATGGAGGAGATTTATCCAAAACTTAAAGAGTGGGACGGACTTATACTTGCTTCGCCTGTATATTTCGGCAGCATAACGGCGCAGATGAAACAGTTTATGGACAGAACGGAAGGTCTTCTTCGCTACGGAACAAGCAAATATAAATATGCTCTTCAAAATAAAGTGGGCGGCTGTCTTGCTGTAGGCGGAAACAGAAACGCCGGAGAAGAATTTACACTTCTTTGTATGCAGTATTATTTCCAGGTACACGACATGATAGTTGTGGGAAGCGGCGGCGAGCCTACTCCAGGCTGTTATCTTGGCGGCGGATGTACAACATATCCTCAAAAGGGAGATATAGTGGACGGAATAGAAAGCGACGAAATAGGCCTTAAGAGTGCAAGAAACACAGGAATTAAGGTTGCACAGACAGTTCTTAGAATGTCGAAATAATTAAATTTGCAAAATCATTATGAAAAGAGGCAATAGGTTATGTTATAAAGGCTTAAACCAAGTTAAATATAAAATGAGCATTTAGTTTAAGACTGTTTTTTAGGAAATACGACATCTTGTTTATTATTAAATTTACCACATTGGTTTAAGGCTGCTTAGACGAAAGGAGCAGTATTATGGTAGATGCATTAAACAACTTTTTCGGTACAATAAGCGGTTTTTTGTGGGGCAATTTTTATATGTTCGTTTTGGTTTTCACAGGCTTATTTTTTACAATCCGTCTGGGATTTCCGCAGATAAGAAGAATTAAAGACAGCTTTACTCTTGCTTTTTCAGGCTTTGGCAAAAAAGGCGGAGAGGCAGGAAAAAAGGGTATGTCATCATGGCAGTCACTTGCTACGGCTATAGCAGGACAGGTTGGTACGGGAAATATTGCCGGTCCGGCAACGGCTATTATGGCAGGCGGCCCCGGTGCAATATTCTGGATGTGGATCTCCGCACTGATCGGTATGGCCACTGCTTATGGGGAAACCTATCTGGGAGTCCGGTACCGTTTTAAGAACAACAGGGGAAAATGGATCTGCGGCCCCTTTGTCTATATGAAAAAAGGGCTGGGTATCCCTTTTATGGCAGCATGTTACAGCTTTTTCTGCTTTCTGTGTGCCCTTGGAATGGGAAGTATGGTACAGGCAAATTCAGCAGCAGAGACATTGGAATTTACCTGGGGAATCCCGTCGGTGTTAGGAAGCGGTATTATGGCGCTGCTTACAGGAGCAGTGGTCTTAGGCGGGATAAAACGCATAGGAAAAGCAGCGGAGTGCCTTCTTCCGCTGGCATCGGGGATCTATATTTTATTTTCCCTGCTGGTACTTTTATTATGCGCAGACCGTATACCAGATGCATTTTTAAGGATCTTTCAGTCTGCTTTTGGGATCCGGCAGGTTTCAGGCGGCATAGCGGGCTTTGGCATCAGTAAAAGTATCCGTTATGGTATATCCAGAGGCGTTTTTTCCAATGAGGCAGGGCTTGGCACTTTGGCAGTCCTTCATGGACCGGCAGAACATACAACACCAGAAGAACAGGGAATGTGGGCTATGTTTGAGGTGTTTTTTGATACGGTAGTTTTGTGCAGCCTTACAGCACTGGTCATCTTGTGTACCACACAGGGAGATACGGAAACACTTTCTCTTACAGGAGCGGCCCTGGCTGCTGCCTGTTTTTCTGCAAAACTGGGAGTCATAGGAGAATGGTTTATCAGTATTTCCATGGTGGTATTTGCTTTTGCCACTGTGATCGCATGGTATTACCTGGGACAGCAGGCAATAGAAGATCTGTCTCTTTTTTCCAGGATCTATCCGGTCTTATTTTTAGGAGCAGTATTTGCAGGAGGCTGTATCAGGCTGGAAGCAGTATGGATGCTGTCGGATCTGTGGAATGGACTGATGGCATTTTTTAATCTGACGGCTCTTTTATTTTTAACAGGGGAAGTTGAATATCCGGATCGGTATATTTAGGAAGAGCAGACTAGAAAAAGCACCTCGTTTTGAGGTGCCTTTTCCGGAAAAAAGTATTATTAAAAGGGAGGAGAGCTGATAAAATCTTACCAGCTCGAGTATTATGAAAAAAATCTTGTAAGCTTAGTTAGGTATTAAAAATTTTCAGGAGATGAGGTTTTTGTTTGTTTTCTCTGTCTCTCATCTATGACTAAAGTATAAAAAGAAAAGATGAAGAAATCGTGTTCATTGTGTAACACTTTTTTGAATGATTTATGAACGAAATGTGAATGATACAAGTGTCAAAAGCACGTAGCAATCCGGTATCATAAATGAGAATTTCAGGAGCGTTGACAACGTTACCTGATTAGCCTATAATTTCTCCAAAAGAAAAACAAGTGGCGCAGTATGAATGTTAAATCCCGAATGATAAAGGAGTTTTTCACAAATGACCTTAATGCAGATGAAATATGCCATTGCAGTGGCAGATACCAAATCCATGAACGAAGCGGCCCGCAGCCTGTTTATCACACAGCCAAGTCTTTCCGCGTCTATTAAAGAGCTGGAAAATGAGATTGGCGTGGAGCTTTTTAAGCGTACCAACCGTGGTATTACTGTGACACCGGAAGGGGAGGAATTTTTAGGCTATGCCAGACAGGTGGTGGAACAGTACCGCCTGATCGAGTCCAAGTACATTGAAAAAGAAAATGTGCGCAAGAAGTTCAGTGTGTCCATGCAGCATTATTCCTTTGCTGTCCAGGCCTTTGTGGAAATGGTGCGCCAGTTTGGAATGGACAAGTATGAATTTGCAGTTCATGAGACCAAGACCTACGAAGTGATCGAAGATGTGAAGAACTTTAAAAGTGAGATCGGCATTTTATATCTTAATGATTTTAACAGCAAGGTGCTGACAAAGCTGTTTACAGAGTTCGGGCTGGAATTTCACAGGCTTCTGGATTGCGGGATCTATGCCTATATGTGGAAGGGAAATCCACTGGCATCCAGAGAGTCTGTTACTATGGATGATCTGCAGCCGTACCCATGTCTGGCGTTTGAGCAGGGAAACAATAATTCCTTCTATTTTGCAGAAGAAGTCCTTTCTACTTATGAATATAAGCAGCTGATCCGTGCCAATGACCGTGCAACCATGTTAAACCTGATGAAAGGCTTAAATGGCTATACTCTTTGCTCCGGTATTATCTGCGAGGAATTAAATGGCGGTGATTACTGTGCAGTGCCATTGGAGTCTGACGAAGTGATGACTATTGGGTATCTGTGCCGCAAGGGAGTAGCCATCAGTCCTTTGGGCCAGAAATATCTGGATGAGATACGGAAATATAAGAATGAAGATGCCCGCTATAGGTAAAAACTATAACGAGCTCTTTTTTTTGTGTATTAGACAGATGGAAAAAGTAGTGTTATTATTTGTCCATAAACAAAAACAAACAAAAACAGTAGGTAAATGACTGATATATTTTTAATCCAGGAGGACAATAACATGGGAAAGAAATCTTACGATGAAAGAAACTTTAAATTTGAGACATTACAGCTTCATGTAGGACAGGAGCAGCCAGACCCGGTAACCGATGCAAGAGCCGTACCGATCTACCAGACCTCTTCCTATGTATTCCGCAACTGCGATCATGCAGCAGCAAGATTTGGACTGACCGATGCCGGAAATATTTACGGACGTCTGACCAACCCAACAGAAGATGTATTTGAAAAGAGAATTGCAGCCTTAGAGGGTGGCGTTGCAGCTTTAGCAGTAGCTTCCGGTGCAGCAGCTATCGCATATACTTTCCAGAACCTGGCACATGCAGGTGACCACATTGTAGCAGCTGAGAATATTTACGGCGGAACTTACAACCTGTTTGCCCACACTCTTCCAGAGTACGGCATCAAGACCACTTTCGTAGATCCATTTAACTACGAGCAGGTTGAGGCAGCCATCCAGGAAAACACCAAGGCGATCCACGTAGAGACTCTGGGAAATCCTAACTCTGATGTAGTTGATATTGAAAGACTGGCACAGATCGCACATGCACATAAGATCCCGTTAGTAGTTGATAATACATTCGCAACCCCATATCTGGTTCGCCCAATTGAATACGGTGCTGACATCGTTGTACATTCCGCAACTAAGTTCATTGGCGGACATGGAACCACCATTGGCGGTGTGATCGTAGACAGCGGTAAGTTTGACTGGGAAGCAAGCGGCAAGTTCCCGTCCTTAGTTGAGCCAAACCCAAGCTACCATGGAGTAAGCTTTGTAAAGGCAGTAGGACCGGCAGCATTTGTTACAAAGATCCGTGCTATCTTACTTCGTGATACCGGAGCAACTTTATCCCCATTCCATGCGTTCTTCTTCCTGCAGGGACTGGAAACACTGTCCCTTCGTGTAGAGCGTCATGTAGAAAATGCACTGAAGGTAGTTCAGTACTTAAATAACCATCCACAGGTAGAAAAGGTTCATCACCCATCTGTATCAACTGATCCAGAGCAGCAGAAACTGTACAAGAAGTACTTCCCAAATGGCGGCGGTTCTATCTTCACCTTTGAGATCAAGGGCGATGCACAGAAGGCAAAGGACTTTATCGACAACCTGGAACTGTTCTCCTTACTTGCAAACGTAGCAGATGTTAAGTCTCTGGTTATCCACCCAGCTTCTACTACTCATGCACAGCTGACAGAAGAAGAGCTGAAAGAGCAGGGCATCTACCCGAACACCATCCGTCTTTCTATCGGTACTGAGAACATTGACGATATCATTGAAGATCTGGATGAGGCATTTAAGGCAGTAGCAGAGTAAAACAGCATACATAAGCATGGCAAGTGAATGAAATCGTATAAAATAGGTAAGTGATATATAAAAACAGGCGTATTCTTCCGTAACAGGAAGATGCGCCTGTTTTGTGTATACTAGGAAATTCCGTTGGAACTCCCTGGTATACACCGAGGCACATTCTTTTACAGGTCTGGGAAGTCAGACGGATATATGGTAAAATGAGGTTTAAGAAAGAGTTTAAGAGCAAATAAACCAGAAGGAGGGCCTTATGAACCAACAGCAGCTTATTTTCATCAGGGAGATCGCACGGACTGGTACGATCCGGGGGGCAGCGGCCTGTGTGGACAGGACGCCTTCTGCCCTTACCAGGGGACTTAAAAGTGTGGAAAATGAACTGGGCTGTCAGCTGTTTCGCAGGATACGGGAAGGAATGGTCCCTACTTCCGAGGGAGAAACCGTGCTTTCTTATGGGGAGAGGATCTTAAAAAGCCTGCAGGAAATAAAGGAAAAACGGATCTGGTCGGAAAATGAGATCCGTTATCTTTTATGTATCCGGGAAAATAAGAGTATTACCGGGGCAGCGGAAACTCTTTTTATTGCCCAGCCTTCCTTAAGCCAGGTCTTAAAAGAAGTGGAAGAGGAAGTGGGATTTAAGATCTTTCAGAGAGACCGGAGGGGGGCAGAGGAGACAAAAGCGGGCGCAGAGCTTTTAGATCAATTAGAGGAAGTATGGAAACTCTGGAAGGAAATGCGGGAAGAACTGGGAGAATACCGGGAACTGAAAAAAGGAACAGTAACCATCGGCATCCCTATGAACCTGGGGGCCTGTATCCTGCCTGTAGTGGTTCCTGTGTTTCGCAGGCGCTATCCGGGGGTAAAAGTATTTATCCGTGAAAATAATTCCCAGGAACTGGAAAAAATGATGCTGTCTCATAAAGTGGACTTCTGCATTATGCATTTTCAAAAAGCATTGGATGAAGTATGCTATGATGAATTTTCTGAGGATCCTTTTTATCTTGCAGTGCCGGAAATTTTTCAGTCACAGGTATCGCTGTCAGAGGAAAAGCCGTTAAAGGCAGAAGATATAAGGCAGCTGAAAAAGATCCCCTTTGTTATGGTGGCAAGCAGACAGAAACTGCGCCAGGTGGCAGATGAGATCTTAAGAAAAGCCGGGATCCGGCCGGATATCTGCTGCACTACAAAGAGCATGGAAACAGCCAAACGTCTGGCGGCAGGGGGAATGGGAGCTACTTTTCTGCCAAAGTCTTATATGACACTGTATTCGGGGACAGAGGGATTAAGCTGTTATCCGCTGGATAAAGAACTGGGAGCGTCCTGGAAGCTGGTGGCTGCTTATCCTGCTGATGAGAAACTTTCAAGGGCTTCCAGGGAATTTTTGCGTACATTAAAAGAGTGTCTGGAATAAGGAAATATAAAGAAAATTCTGAAAAATAGTGTTGCATTTTACCTATATAAAAACTGGTATGTAATGTATTTTCCCTATTACTATTTTTGTATTAATATAAAAATAAGAAAGTGAAAAAAGTAACATACACATACAACCATTTAAAATCAATTTAAGATCATTTCAAAGAAAGAAAAGGAGAAGGAAAAATGAGCGCTATTTCACAGGCACAGGAAAAATTTGGGGAACTGATCCAGTCTGAGTTTGAACGGATCGAACGTATGAAACAGGATACGGAAGTAAAAGATTTTTCAAAGCTGGATAAGATCGTTGTAGGCATCCTTCCAGGAGACGGTATTGGTCCGATCATTATGGAGCAGGCAGTTCGCGTGATCAAGGCACTGATTCCGGATGAGATCGCTTCCGGCAAAGTAGAACTGCGCCATATTGAAGGCATGACCATTGAGAACAGAGCTGCAAAGCTTCAGAGTCTGCCAGATGATGTATTTGAAGAGATCAAAAAATGTGATGTTATCATCAAAGGACCGATGGTAACTCCAAGAGCCGGTGAGCCATGGCCAAACCTGGTATCTGCTAACAGCCTGCTGCGTCGCGGCCTGGAGCTGTTTGCTGCTGTCCGTCCGATCCGTATCCCGGACAAGGGCATTGACTGGACTTTCTTCAGAGAGAATATTGAAGGTGAATATATCTGGGGAAATAAGGGTATCCAGGTAGATGAAGATCTGGCAGTAGACTTTAAGGTACAGACCAAGCAGGGAAGTGAACGTATTGCAAGAGCTGCTTTTGAGTTTGCAAGAAAAAATGGTAAGAAGAACGTAACCATTGTAACAAAGGCAAATATTGTAAAGCTGGCTGATGGAAACTTTATCAAGGCAGTGCGCAAGGTAGGCGAGGAATATCCGGAGATCGAGATCCAGGAGCGTTTAGTAGATGCTATGTGCGCTAAAATGCTGGATCCTGAGTTTAACAAGGGTATTGAAGTAGTAGTACTTCCAAACCTGTACGGTGATATTGTAACAGATATTGCAGCAGAGCATCAGGGCGGTCTGGGAACTGCTTCTTCTTCCAATATCGGTAATAAATATGCCATGTTCGAGGCAATCCATGGAACTGCTCCATATCTGATGAGCCACGGCAGAGGCGAGTACGCAGATCCAAGCTCCCTGATCCGTGCAGCTGGCATGATGTTAGCTCATATTGGCTATGCAGACAAGAAGGTTCTTCTGGAAAAGGCACTGGATGTATGTACCACAGAGAAGAAAGTGGTACTGACTACTTTTACAGAGGATGCAAGTGCAAAAGAATATACCGATTATATTATTGAGACCATTGAAAAGCTGAAATAGAGGCAGGAAACATGAGAAAATTTAAAACTGTATTTATGCGTGGGGGCACCAGCAAAGGCTGTATGTTCCATAAAGAAGACCTTCCGGAGGACAGAAAAGAATGGGATAACATTTTTTTACAGTGCATGGGCGACCCGGATCCAAAGCAGATCGACGGTCTTGGCGGTACTGTGTCTTCCAACAATAAGATCGTTATTGTATGGAAAAGTGAAGAACCAGGTGTAGATGTAGAATATCTGGTAGGCCAGGTCATTGTAGGTAAGAGTCAGGTGGATTATAAGTCCAACTGTGGAAATATGACAGCAGCAGTAGGACCTTATGCAGTAGAAGAAGGTATGGTAGATATTGTAGAGCCGATCACCACTGTTCGTATGCTAAACCGTAACACAGATAAATATATCAATGTAACCGTTCCGATCGATCCTGAAACCAAGACATTTGCCCAGGAGGGTGACTGTGCTATTGCAGGTGTAGACGGAACAGCAGCTGAATTGAAGGTCAATTTCTTAAATCCGGCCGGTGCAAAGACAGGAAAGCTGCTTCCAACAGGAAATCCAAAGGACGTGCTGGATATTCCGGGATTTGGACCGATCGAGGCGACCATTCTGGATGTGTCTAACCCAATGGTCCTGGTTCGTGCAGAGGATATCGGTCTTACAGGCCGTGAACTGCCGGAAGAGGTAAACAGCAACAAGGCAGCCAGTGAAATATTGGAGAAGATCCGCGGTGCAGCCTGCTGCAAAATGGGCTTTGCAAAGGATTTAGAAGATGCAACTTCTAACAGCCCTGCAGTGCCAAAAGTAGGATTTTTCACAAAGCCACAGAGCTATGTGGATATTGCAGGACAGCAGGTAAATGCAGAGGATATGGACGTTTGCGCCCGTGTGATCTCTGTATTTAAGTGCCACAAGGCATGCCCTCTGACTTCAGCCAGCTCAATTTCCGTAGCAGCTTTCTTAAAAGGAAGTCTGCTGTATGAAGAGCTTGGAAAGCCGGAAGAAGGAAAGACCAATGTGCGCATCGGCCATCCAAGCGGTGTTATGACCATGTACCCGGACCTGAAAGAGGAGAATGGAGAATTAGTTCTTCCTGGTGTTGCAGTACAGAGAACTGCAAGAAGGATCATGGATGGAATGGTCTATGTGAGAAAATAGCAAACAGCCTGCGTCAGCAGGCAATAGAGCGCGACAGCGCGGGTTTGCGAGTCTAAGATCAAAGGATTTTGCAGTCCGGTGGGATGTTTCCCACTGGCGCAGAGTCCTTTTTTTGTAAGCTGCATACCATGGTAATAAGTATGAAATACAGGAGCTTTTATATGCCTGAAGCTTATATTGCATTAACACCGGTCCACTGGTTTTACCTGGTGGGGGTGCTGGTGATCTTATTTACCATGATATTGCGAAAAGATACGCCATTGGTCTGCATTGCCTTTCTTTTTGGAATTGGCGTTGTTGGAAAATGCAGTCTGGCAGGAGGAATACAGACCATTTTCAGTTCTATTATCTATGCTATCAGTGAATTTCGCGAGGTGATCGCTACCATTGCCCTGGTAACGGCATTTTCAAAATGTTTACGGGAATTGGGAAGCGATGCCCTTCTTATGAAGCCGGTGTCAAAAGTTATGAGGACTCCTGCTGTTTCCTGGTGGATCTTAGGTGGCATCATGTTTGTATTTTCCCTGTTTTTGTGGCCATCTCCGGCAGTGGCACTGGTAGGTGCTATTGTACTTCCAATTGCTGTGCAGTCCGGATTAACACCGCTTGCAGCAGCCATGGCAATGAATTTGTTCGGCCATGGTTTTGCCCTCAGCTATGATGCAGTGATCCAGGGGGCACCGGCCATTTCCGCGGGAGCGGCAGATATTTCCACAACCGATATTTTAAGCAAGGGCCGGCCACTGTTCTGGATCATGGGTATTACCTGTGTATGCAGCGCGTTTTTGCTCAACCGGATGACATTGTCAGGACAGAGAAAAAATGAAGATCAGAGGAACAATCTGAAAATAACGGATCTGCCTGAAAAGCAGGAAGACAGTGGAGAAGAGACTCCGGAAGAAAAGGGGGATAGGAAGAAGCAATATTCCACCACTGCTAAGACTCTGGCGGTTCTTACTCCCATTGCTTTTCTTATGGATATCCTGTTTATGTTCTTATTCAAATTAAAGGGCGGAGATGCCACCAGCCTGGTTGCGGGGACTGCAGTTATTCTTATGTGTGTGGGCGCGGTCATGGAGTTTAAGGCCGGTTCTCTTGAAAAGGTGACGGAATACGTAACAGATGGATTTTTATTTGCCATCCGCATTTTTGCTCCGGTCATTGTGATCGGTGCCTTTTTCTTCCTGGGAGGCAATGGTATTACCCATATTTTGGGAGACTCCTATGAGCGTGGAATTTTAAATGACTGGGCGCTGTGGCTGGCCCATCATGCTCCTTTAAACAGGTATATGACAGCCTTATTGCAGCTGGTGATCGGTGGTCTTACAGGACTGGATGGCTCCGGCTTTTCCGGGCTTCCTCTTACAGGTGCCCTGGCGAGGACCTTTGGCACAGCTACAGGCGCTTCCATTCCGGTCCTGGCATGTCTGGGACAGATCAGTGCTATTTTTATCGGTGGCGGAACGGTAGTGCCATGGGGACTGATACCGGTGGCAGCTATCTGTAATGTAGATCCGGTGGAACTGGCAAGGAAAAATATGCTGCCGGTATTTATTGGCCTGACATGCACTTTTCTGGTGGCGTGTCTTGTGTTGTAAGGTTCCGCCTGCGCAAGCAGGCAGTAGGGCGCGATAGCGTGTGAACCTGAGTTTAAGAGGAGGTTATCATATGTGCGGGATCGCCGGATTTTATCAGAGTCATTTTGACTATCTCACAGAGGAAGATCACTACCGTCAGATACTGGAAGATATGGAAAAAGTGCAGAAGCATCGTGGGCCGGATGAACAGGGAAATTATCTGGACTCTCATTTTGGGTTAGCCCATGTGAGACTGTCGGTGCGGGATCTGTTTTCCGGCCGTCAGCCAATCCTTAAAAAAACAGGAGATAAGACCTTTGGGATCGTATACAACGGGGAACTGTATAATACCACAGAGTTGAAAGAAGATTTACTGAAAAAAGGCTGGGAATTTTCCACTACCGGCGACACAGAAGTGGTCCTTACAGGATATATGGAATACGGTCCGGATTTTGTAAAGCAGATGAACGGCATATTCGCTTTCGGGATCATGGACCCGGTAAAAGACTGCCTGGTGCTGTTCCGTGACCGTCTGGGAGTAAAGCCATTATTTTATACCTGTTTTCATGACCAGGTCATTTTTTCCTCTGAGATCAAGGGACTTTTCGCATATCCGGGTGTTACGCCAAAACTGGATAAAAAGGGTTTAAACGAGATATTCAGCATCGGGCCTGCGAAAACCTATGGATGCGGCGTTTTCAAGGACATAGAAGAACTCCTTCCGGCCCACTATCTTGTATGCAATGCAGCAGGTCTGCATACAGAATGTTACTGGAAATTAGAGAGTAAGCCTCATACGGACAGTTACGAGCAAACGGTAGAAAAGACGGCATTTCTGGTCCGGGATGCCATCCGCCGCCAGATCATTTCCGATGTTCCTGTGTGTACCTTTTTGTCCGGTGGTGTGGACAGCAGCCTGGTATCAGCAGTGTGCAGCGCAGAACTGAAGAAGAAAAATAAACAGCTGACTACCTTTTCTTTTGATTTTAAGGATAACCACAAATATTTTACTGCCAATGCCTTCCAGCCGTCTATGGACCGGCCTTTTGTGGACATTATGGTGAAATATTTAGGTTCAGATCATCATTATCTGGAATGTGACAATGTGACCCAGGCGGATCTGCTTTATACGTCTGTAGAAGCCAGAGATCTGCCTGCCATGGCAGATGTAGACTCATCTTTGTTGTATTTCTGCTCCCAGGTCAGCCGTACCCATAAGGTGGCTCTGACCGGGGAATGTGCAGATGAGATATTTGGGGGCTATCCATGGTTTCACAAAAAAGAGTGCTTTGAGGCGAAAACATTTCCATGGACTATGGATCTTTCAGCCAGAAAGGTGCTGCTTTCTGATGATTTCATCCGGGAACTTCACATGGATGAATATGTGCAGGCAACTTATGAAAAGTCAGTAGCAGAAACACCCAGACTGGCAGAGGATACACCAGAAGAAGCCCGCCGCCGTGAGATCGCGTGGCTGAACCTGAGATGGTTTATGCAGACATTATTAGACCGTATGGACCGTACCAGCATGCATTCCGGACTGGAAGCAAGAGTGCCTTTTGCAGACCACCGTATTGTAGAATATCTGTGGAATGTGCCATGGTACATGAAAACAAGGGATGGGGTGGCAAAACATCTGCTAAGAGAGTCTGGAAAAGGTCTGCTGCCGGATGAAGTGCTGTGGCGCAGAAAATCCCCGTATCCAAAGACCTATGACAGAGCTTATGAGGCGCTGCTGGTGGGCCGGGTGCGTGAGATTTTAGAAGACAATACCTCACCTGTATTGCAGTTTCTGGATAAGGCCAAAACAGAGAAATTCCTGGAAAGCCCCTCAGATTATGGAAAGCCATGGTATGGTCAGCTGATGGCGGGGCCGCAGATGCTGGCTTATATGATACAGGTGGATTATTGGTTGAAGAAGTATAATATTGAGATCGTGTGATAGCATCCCGCCCTTGTGGGCGGGAGCGTTGCATATTGGCAGGTACAGGAATGAGAGGAGAAAAATTCCGGATGTACTATTTGTCATTAGGTTCCTGGGCAAATGTCTGCCGTACCAGTTCCAGGAAATACTGATCCGCTCTGGACAAAAATCCGCCCTTTAAGGTGGCAATACTCAGATCCCAGCTGGGGCTGTAGGACTCATCAATGGATAATAACACCGGCGGATGGTCTGCATAGGTCAGGGCGGCGTAATCCATAGGCAGAAAGGTAATGCCAATGCCCTGACCGGCCAGACGCTGGGCTGTCTCGTAATTCTTTATCGTCAGCACGATATTTGGCGTAATCTTTGCTTTTGCCAGTATGGCGTCCGATACATGACGGATGCGCTGCTGGGGATGGAGCAGGATCAAAGGTTCATTTTTCAATAAACGTACATCTAAAACCGGGAAGAGATATCCCGGTTTTTTTTGCGCCTTTTCGATCAGGGGATGTCCGGCAGCAAGTGCTATGACAAAAGGATCCTCTGAGAGAAATTCATAATTTAATAAAGGATTTGGAGCCAGCTTCGGGGCATGGAGAAGAGCAAAATCCATAGCGCCGGTAAGAAGTTTTGCTTCCAGATTTCCCGTATTGTCCTCCAGGATCTCCAGTTCAACAGAAGGGCTGTTTTCCTTAAATTCCAGCAGTATTTCAGGGAGGATGACAGTACCTAAATGGTTGGTAGTCCCCATTACGATACGTCCGGTTTTTAACTGGTTGATGTCGCTGATCTCTGCTTCAAAATCACTGTAGATCTTAAGAACCTGGCAGGCCATCTGATAGCAGCGCTCTCCTGCATAGGTCAGTGTCAGGCCGGAAGGCGTCCTGTTAAAAAGTTTTGCCCCCAGATTTTCCTCGATCCTCTGTAAAGACTGGCTTAGGGACGGCTGGGCGATGTAAAGTTTTCTGGCAGCAGAGGAGATGCTTTTTTCATCTGCTACTGTTTTTATGTATTCTAATTCACGGCTGGTCATGGGGAGCCTCCTTGTATGTACTTGGTGTTATACTCGCGAACGCGCGTTTGCTCGCTTATTTGCCTGCTGACGCAGGAGGTTCGCTATCGCATAGGTAAAAATGTATATCTGTTATTATATATATAGTATTTGCCTATAAAAGTAAAGAGGTGTATAGTTAATTCAGAAACAAAAAGAAACAAACTTAAGAAGCAGATAATAAAAGACCAGCTCCTCCGGGAGAGGATGGTCAATAACCATTCAAGAACAGAAAAGGAGAAGAAACATTATGGTAAAGTTATATGATGAGGGCATCTACCTTGTAAACGGCACCGAGATCGTACCGGAGTCTGAGGCAGCAAAAGTACAGGCTCTTACAGGAAAAGCAGCAAATAAAGAAGAAGCAAAGAAAGGCACAATGGCCTGTTCCATTTTAAGTGCCCACAACACTTCAGGAGATATGGAGCACTTAAAACTTAAATTCGATGCAATGGCATCCCATGATATCACATTCGTTGGTATTGTCCAGACAGCAAAGGCATCCGGAATGGAAAAATTCCCACTGCCATATGTACTGACCAACTGCCATAACTCCCTTTGTGCAGTAGGCGGAACCATCAACGAAGATGACCACATGTTTGGTCTTTCCGCAGCAAAGAAGTATGGCGGCATCTATGTTCCACCTCACATTGCAGTTATCCATCAGTACATGCGTGAAATGCATGCAGGCTGCGGACGCATGATCTTAGGTTCTGACTCCCACACTCGCTACGGTGCATTAGGAACCATGGCTATCGGTGAAGGCGGCGGCGAGCTGGTAAAACAGCTGTTATGTGATACATACGATGTGGCTTATCCGGGCGTTGTTGCAATTTACCTTACCGGAAAGCCGGGACCTGGTATCGGACCTCAGGACGTGGCACTTTCCATTATCGGTGCAGTATTCAAGAAGGGTTATGTAAAGAATAAAGTAATGGAATTTGTAGGACCTGGTGTTGCTTCTATGACAACCGACTACAGAAACGGCGTAGATGTTATGACAACAGAAACTACCTGCTTAACATCTATCTGGCGCACTGATGAAGATACAAAGGCATTTTTAACAGCTCATGGCAGAGGTGATGATTACAAAGAATTAAATCCTGCAGATGTAGCTTACTATGATGGCTGTGTTTACGTAGATTTAAGCACCATCAAGCCAATGATCGCCCTTCCGTTCCATCCAAGCAATACATATGAGATTGATGAGTTAAATGCAAACCTGGGCGATATCTTAAGAAGCGTAGAGAAAGAAGCTGAGAAAGTCAGCGGCGGAAGAGCTCCATTTACACTGACTGATAAGATCGAAAACGGACGTTTAAGAGTACAGCAGGGAATTATCGCAGGCTGTGCAGGCGGCAACTTCACCAACGTAGTAGAAGCAGCCCATG
>ENA-OVFU01000882-OVFU01000882.1-human-gut-metagenome-genome-assembly--contig:-NODE-882-length-16538-cov-4.197598_pt1 | contig 16538 bp, 10 predicted proteins | sample MGYA00237764_ERZ505407 | MGnify/ENA primary metagenome ERZ505407 (study PRJEB26158, sample SAMN06016366) | human gut metagenome | biome: human gut; feature: ankylosing spondylitis patient; material...
AGTTCCTTACAAACGCACAGGGAGAAGACGTTGTTGCCGGTGTTCGTACTCCGATGCACATTTCCGAGATGGAAGACAAATTCCCGGAAGCGTTCAAACAGTTCAAAGAAGTATGCAAGACTCTGGAGACACACTACAGAGATATGCAGGATATGGAGTTTACTGTAGAGCATGGTAAACTGTATATGCTTCAGACACGTAATGGTAAGAGAACAGCTCAGGCTGCTTTAAAGATCGCTTGTGACCTTGTTGATGAGGGAATGAGAACAGAAGAAGAAGCTGTAGCAATGATCGACCCACGTAACCTTGATACTCTGCTTCATCCGCAGTTCGATGCAGCTGCTCTGAAAGCTGCTACACCGATGGGTAAAGGTCTTGGTGCTTCTCCAGGAGCTGCTTGCGGTAAGATCGTATTCACAGCTGATGACGCTGTTGAATGGGCTGAAAGAGGAGAAAAAGTCGTACTTGTACGTCTTGAGACATCTCCGGAAGACATCACAGGTATGAAAGCTTCCCAGGGTATCTTAACTGTTCGTGGTGGTATGACCTCTCATGCAGCAGTTGTTGCACGTGGCATGGGCGCATGCTGTGTATCCGGCTGCGGCGATATCATCATGGATGAAGAAAATAAGAAATTTACCTTACATGGCAAAGAGTACCATGAGGGCGATGTTATCTCCTTCGATGGTTCTACCGGCTGTGTATATGACGGAGCAATCCCGACTGTAGAAGCAACCATCGCTGGTGAGTTCGGACGTATCATGGCATGGGCTGACAAGTACAGAACAATGAAGGTTCGTACAAACGCTGATACTCCTGCTGACGCTAAGAAAGCAGTTGAGCTTGGTGCAGAAGGTATCGGTCTTTGCCGTACAGAGCATATGTTCTTTGAAGGCAACAGAATTGATGCATTCCGTGAGATGATCTGCTCTGAAACAGTAGAAGAAAGAGAAGCAGCTCTGGAGAAGATCTTACCTGAGCAGCAGGGAGATTTCGAGAAGCTGTACGAAGCTCTGGAAGGCAACCCAGTTACCATCCGTTTCCTGGATCCGCCTCTGCATGAGTTCGTTCCGACAGAGGAAGAGGACATCAAGAAACTGGCTGACGCTCAGGGCAAGACTGTAGAAGAGATCAAGACTATCATCAATTCTCTTCATGAGTTCAACCCAATGATGGGACATCGTGGCTGCCGTCTGGCTGTTACCTATCCTGAGATCGCTAAGATGCAGACAAAGGCTGTTATCCGTGCAGCTATCAATGTTAAGAAGGCTCATGCAGACTGGAACGTTTGCCCAGAGATCATGATCCCTCTGATCTGCGATACCAAGGAATTAAAGTATGTTAAGAAGATCGTTGTTGAGACCGCTGATGCTGAGATCGCAGCAGCTGGTGTTGACCTGAAATACGAAGTTGGTACTATGATCGAGATCCCAAGAGCAGCTTTAACTGCTGATGAGATCGCTAAGGACGCTGAGTTCTTCTGCTTCGGTACTAACGACTTAACCCAGATGACTTACGGATTCTCCCGTGATGATGCTGGCAAGTTCTTAAACGCTTACTATGATGCTAAGATCTTCGAGAACGATCCATTTGCTAAGCTTGACCAGACAGGTGTTGGTAAATTAATGGAGACAGCTATTAAGCTTGGAAAGCCAGTTAATCCTAACCTTCACGTTGGTATCTGTGGAGAGCACGGTGGAGATCCTTCATCAGTTGAGTTCTGCCACAAGATTGGACTTGACTATGTTTCATGTTCACCATTCCGTGTACCAATCGCTCGTCTTGCTGCAGCACAGGCTGCTATCGCAGAGCAGGCAAAATAGACAAAGGTTCTAATTTAAAAGTCTATATATAATTTATGCAAGGGAAAGTATTTAGTACTTTCCCTTGTATTTTATTGCCAATCTGCATTTCACACCATAAAAACTACATTTCGCGCCGAGAGTATAGATTTTAGGCACTATATGTTGTATAATTAGTACTAGAAATACAAGTATATGTGATATGAATAGGGAACGAAGCACAGATACGATGTAGGTACTAAGGTATGGAGAGAACACATTTATGATTATAAAAAAGAAGAACATCCGTACAATTGTGATAACCTGTGCATTGCTAGGTATCATAATATTCAGCATTCATAGCTACAATGTATATATGAGCCGCCAGATATATAATGAGGGTACATCAAATGTCAAAGCCTCATACAGTCAGGTGAACCAGACCTTTAATATGTTTGCGCAACGCAACTGGAACGTTCTTTCTGACTGGAATGTTTATTTGACCAAAATACTTAATAACGACAGTGGTCTGCAGTGGAATGATTTTGTCAGGGAAAAGGAAAAGTGGCATTACAGTGATTTTTACCTGTTTAATGAGAAGAATCAGTTTATCACCATAGAAGGCAGAAGCGGAGTGGCTGACAATGCAAAAGATGCATTCAATGAGCTTTTTAAGGCAAATGCTCCTGTGATATCCAGCTATATATCAACAAAGGGTGTGAGAAAGGTGCTTTTTGCATATCCGTCTGATAGGATTACTGTGGATGGAATTTCATATACGGGGCTTGCTGTGAGCTATGATAATACGGACGTGGAAAGGATGCTCGGAGACAAGGCTTATAAAGACCAAAGTGATTGTTATATTGTTGATTCGGCAGGCAATGTCATACTCTCAATCGAACCAAAGACAGAGATTGATGATATGGTTGATAATCTGATTAATTTCATAGGTGCTAATGCAACAGATTACGATATAGATGATTTTTGCGATGTAAAGACCAATATAGCTGATGGCAGTGATGGCTGTTTTGCATTTTCATACAATAAAAAAGATTATTATATGACATATCAGCCTACCGGAATAAAGGACTGGTCTATAGTAGGTATCGTTGAAGCAAAGGCTGTCAGCTCATTCATGTTTCAGGTGCAGTACAGTACAATTTTGCTTATAGGCATAATGTTCATCTGCGTAATACTGCTTATTTGTATGTATGTAATGAAGAATACCAGGCTTAAGCTTCAAAAGGAAAAGCTCACTGTCATGGCAGTATCTCATGAAAAGGAAATCTCTGATATGCTGTTGAACAGTCTGGCAAGAATTGTGGACAGATACGCACTGTGTGATATTGAAAATGATACGTACGAATATCATGAGAGAATGGCTCGAAAGCTTTATCCTGAGCGTGGCTGCTACAGTGATCTGGTGGAGGCTATATCAAACAGATACACCCTGCTTTCAGAGGATGAAAATAAAAAAATCTCTGAGCTGCTTTCTCTTGAAAATATTTACGGAAAAATTAAAAATGAGCATGATTATTTTAAATTTGAATGTGCAGAGAACAACAGCAAGCTATTTCTTTCAATGACCGTTATTCCGGCAAGATGGGAGGATGGCAGACTGACGCAGTATCTGCTTGTCTCGCAGAATATAGGCGAAAAGCATAAGATGGCAGATCTGGCGAACACGGATGTGCTTACAGAGCTATATAATAAGAGATATTTTGATACCATCATGAATATGAGAGTCCAGAGAGGAAAAGCATTTGCACTGATTTTTATGGATCTTGATTTTTTCAAGCCGGTCAATGATATATATGGTCATCCGGTCGGAGATGAGGTCCTTTGTAATGTAGGAAAGCGCATTATAAACAGCATACGAACAGCTGATTATGCATTCCGTATTGGAGGCGATGAGTTTGCATGTATAATAGATGGCAATGCAGATGAAAAAAATTGCTTAGAGGGCATAGAGAGGCTTCAAAGAGTTATATGCAACCCATATAACATACATGGTCGTAAAATAAAAATAGGAGTAAGCTGTGGATATGCACTTTATCCGTCCGATGCTGACAAGGTTGAGAGCCTGCTAAAGATAGCAGACAGCCGGATGTATGCAGAGAAGGAAAAACATCATGCAGATAGAAGATAATAGATAGAAGATAATAGGATAGAAGATTATCAATCAAAAAAGCTATGAGAGCCCGGTTAAAGGCTTTCATAGCTTTTATTTTTATGAGTGAGCACGAAGCTGTTCATCGACATATGTCTGGATATAATAATTATCCTCAGGCATCTGGCAGCCGACGATATATGTTCCGTCGTTATTTGAGCAGCGGATTACATATCCATCCAACACTGAGTGGTCAGCAAGCGCAAAGTCCTCTATCGAGATAGTAACCTTCGCTCCTTTATGATCCACGAAATAAGGATCCTTGGTCAAAAATGCAAAGCCGTTTGCACTTATATTGTCAAGCGTGCCCTTGAATGTGGTGTCGGTTCCTTTAAGCTTGATAGTGCAATTGTTTGATAAATCCATGCGGGGGTATTTCCTACGGTTCAAGATTTCAGGCTGCGTATTGACTGTTATCATAAGGTCATCTGTAATTGTGAGATCCTTCCAGCAGTACATTACATTGCCAACTGTAACACACAGATTGCAAGGTCTGGATGAGTCTACAGATAAGCCGTCTGATACAAGCTTAAGACCGTTTTCGCCAACAGCCTTTACTTCGCAATGGAACTCGTTGCCGGTCTGTACATCTGTCAGGATCACTTTGGCCTTCATACCCGGGCGGATATCATCAAGTCCCATAAATCCACCAACTCCGAGCTCGTGCATGAGAGATTGGATAACAGTCTCGATATTATTGATATTTGTTGCACTTTCATCATATTTACTGAGCATCTTGCGGCTTATCGCGTCAGAAGCACCGATACATGAGGTCATGGTTTCTACGATGTCAGATACCTTTTCCATATTGTCGACAAGCTGCTGGTTAGATGCTTCAACCTCCTGCATTGCGGCATCGATTTCACGGATATGGCTTCCGAGCTTATGGGAATCCTTTGTGATCTTCTCAACATTTTCACCGGTCTGCATTACCTTTTCAAGAGTGAGCTGGATGAGACGGAGCGTTTCTTCAATGGATGAGGTCATCTTTCCGGAAATCTCGTCAAGCCGTGAGAGAGCCTCACTGATCTGACCGGATGAATTTCCCGTCTCGGTGCTCAGAGTACGGATCTGTTCGGCAACAACAGCAAAGCCCTTACCTGCTTCGCCTGCACGCGCAGCCTCGATAGAAGCGTTAAGAGCGAGGAGGTTCGTCTGGTTTGAAATATTATCAATTGTTCCGGTTTCATTTTTAACCATCTCAAATTCATCTCTAAATGTAGTCAGGATGTTTTCAACCTCTGTAGAAAGCTCAGACATAGTTTTTGCTGTCTGGGCAAGACCTTCAAGGTCCTCAGAGCTGACCTTGGCATGCTTGCCTGATTCGGTTGTGAGGGAAACCATATCGTTTATCATGGCTGCAACATTCTCAACCTGTGAGCTTATATCGGTAGTCATTTCCTGGGAAGAAGCAGTGTGGGACTGAAGCTGCTTGTTATTTCCGGTAAGCTTATTCATTCCATCAACGACAACATCTGAGCCATGCTTGTTTTCAGAAGCAAGCTCACGGACCACTGTTATACCGTCCATTATAGTGTTGCTGGCAGTTTTAACCTGCTCAACTGTCGTGACAACACGGTTTAAATCAGACTTTATGCTCTCTGTGAGTGCAGCATCGGACTCAGTCAGGTGGCGCACCGACATGATATAGCCTATGTAACAAAGCAAAAGACATGCTATCTGAAGCTGAAAGTTTTTATGATCTATAGCAGTGTTCTGACCCAGCACAAATATGTGAAATGCAATACTTGCAATAAGGCTTAGCATATTTGCAACAGCGCAGTAAATCATGAATTTTTCATCCTTAAATATTACAATAAGGCTGATTATCGGAAGAATGTAGGTGAATGCAATCGGTGAGGTTGTCGTACACAAAAGAAATACGTAAAAAATACCATATCCGATGACGAATGCAAGCCTGTACCGGTCATTATCCTTCCCTTTCTTTTTTAGAAGTATGTCACCACACACGAAAGGCAGCCAGCATAAAATAACAAAAATGATATAATTACTGACAGAATAAGCGCCATTTGCTGTGTCGGTACCATAATTTGCGGTCAGCAGAATAGCAAAAACAAGCCATAATCTGCGGGCCTTGATATTCGCCTTTGCTTTAAAAATTTTTTCATCGTAACCCATATGAATTCTCCTGATTCGTAATAATATAGCTCTATTGTACTATCATAGTATTATAATTACAAGGCATACTTAAGAATTTGAATGTATAATTATGGTATCGTTTCTAAGTCTAAACTTTAATTGTTTTTTGCCTGTCAATCCGCTATACTAAAATTAACTATATACTTACAGGAGGGCATAAAGCATGAACATACTTCTGATTAACGGAAGTCCAAAAGGCAAACGAAGCAATTCGTTAAGGCTTGCAAACAGCTTTATAGAAGGCTTCAAAGAAGGATATAAGAGCAAAAGTGTAGCTATATCCATTGATGAAATGCATGTAGCCTCAATGAATGTAGGAGCGTGTAAGGGCTGCTTTGCATGCTGGCAGAAGACACCGGGGGTGTGCTGCATAAATGACGATATGCAGACTGTTATTGGGAAAATGCTTGAAGCGGATATTGTTGTGTGGTCGTTTCCTCTGTACTATTTTAGTGTGCCGGGAATACTAAAGAACGTGATTGACAGGCAGCTTCCCATGAGCCTGCCGTTTATGAGTACAAAGGATGTCGGATACGGAAGCGGCAGCCATGATTGCAGATATGACATGGAAGGCAAAAGGCATGTGCTAATCTCTACCTGTGGCTTTTATTCTGCAGAGGGAAATTATGACAGTGTACTTCGGATGTTTGACCATTTTCTTGGAAAAGGGCATTATACAACCATATTTTGTGGTCAGGGTGAGCTGTTTCGTGTAAAAGAGCTGTCAAAGAGGACTGACGAATATCTGGCTACGGTAAAAAGTGCCGGGGCAGAATATGCCATCACAGGAAAAATATCTGAAAAAACAGAAGCGGCGCTCCATACTCTTTTATATCCAAGGGATGTATTTGAAAGTATGGCGGATGCCAGCTGGGGAATCAGCAGGACAACAGGAGAAAAGGAAGCGGATGATCTTGTTTTCACCAGACAGATGGCTGCATTATACAATAAGGATAGCTATGACGGAAAGGAACGCGTGCTTGAGATATGCTATACCGATTTGAAGCATACATACCAAATAAAGCTTGATGATAAAGGCAGTGAGGTGCTTACTGACCAAAGCCTTCCCGCGACTACACGCATAGATACGCCTTTTACGGTATGGTCGGCTATTTCCCGAGGCGAGATAGGTGGCGCAGAGGCATTGGGAAAGCAGATGTATACGGTAACAGGTGATTTCTCCTTGATGGTAAACTGGGATAAATTTTTTGGAAGTACATCGGCAGTCAAAGAGGCAGAAAAAACATCACAAGGTGTGGAGGTACAGAAAAATCCATCCATGATGACAATGCTCATACCATGGATCACGTTTTGGATAGCAGTTTCTGTCAATACTGAAAAGGGTTCTGTGATTGCTCTTTTGGTGGCATCCGCTATACCTTTTATTATGAGAAAACATAAATTTGTAATATGGGATCAGCTCTCAATTGTTGCTGTTGCTATACTTTCTGCGATTGCAAGCCTGACAGGAGCAGGTGACATATCAACAGATATCGGATATCTGGTGTTTGGGCTGTTCTGGCTGGTTTCATGCCTGACAAAGGAGCCTTTATGCGCAACATATGTGAAATACAATTATGGCGGTGAAGCCGCACATAAAAATCCTCTCTTTATGAAGACGAATTATATACTTGCGGCGGCATGGGGAGTATTATACGTGTTGACAGCAGTGTGGACATTTCTGCTGAAAAAGGCAGGTGTTGGAGCTGCACTTATTGTCGTAAACAATCTGATGCCTGTATTGATGGGCATATTTACAGGATGGTTTGAAAAATGGTATCCCGCAAGGCTGGCAAGAGGCTCAAAAAAGCAGTAATTCGTAAGATTTCTTTAATATTTTATGTATTCTATTTACTTTAGGCTGATAGGAGAGTACTCTTTAGAAAACGTACTCATAGGAGTGCTTATCAATAAAGAAAGAGGTATATCATAATGAAGAAAAAACTGATAACAATTGTAATAGGAGCTATGCTTTGCGCAGGCTTGTTTGCAGGCTGTGGACAGAGTACTACAAAGCAGGATAAGGCAGCAGGCACCGAAAGTGCAAAGCAGGCTGATACCAAGGATGAAGGTGAAAAGGGCTCACAGGAGGAGAAGGAGCTTACCGGAACAATCGATGACATAAAGGACTTCATGTTTGTAGTGACTGATGACAAGGATACACCATACAGCTTTACCTTCGACGAGAAGCCGGACGGACTTGATGGTGTTGCAAGTGGAGACAAGGTGACTGTTAAGTATACAGGTACTATTTCAGAGGTGGATCCGTTTGAGGGAAAGATAATATCTGTTGAGAAGGCAGAATAAGGTACCATAATCTTAGATTGTATTTTGACTGTTAATCCGCTATACTATAGCTAAGTATAGCGGATTATTTTTGTGGAGACTATTATGACAAATTCTTTGAAGCTACCGGTTGGAATTGATGATTTTAGGAAATTGAGGGAATCGCATTTTTATTATGTGGATAAGACAAGCCTTATTGAGAAGTTTTTATTAAACTGGAGTGAAGTGACACTTTTTACACGTCCGCGTCGCTTTGGAAAAACTCTTAATATGAGCATGCTTAAGAGCTTTTTTGACATTGGCACAGATAAAGCTTTATTTGATGGCTTATATATTTCAGGTAATAAAGAGCTGTGTGATGAGTATATGGGAAAGTATTCGGTCATTTTTCTTTCACTTAAGGGTGTGGAGGGATTAACGTATGAAGAAGCCTTTGAAGCATTTGTCAGGATTATGGGAAAAGAGGTAAACAGAGTTTCGTTTCTGGCTGACAGTGATAAGCTAACACAGATTGAGAGAGAACAATATAAAGGGCTTACAATTATGAAAAATGGCAGGCTTGCTTTTGACAAGGAAAAGCTCATATCTTCATTACAGCTTCTTTCGCAGCTATTATATAAGCACTATGGAAAAAAGGTAGTTATTCTCATAGATGAGTATGATGTACCGCTTGATAAAGCCTTTCAGAATGGTTATTATAATGAAATGGTTTCGCTTATCAGAGGTCTTTTCGGGCAGGCACTAAAGACTAATGAATTTTTACAGTTCGCGGTGCTGACAGGGTGCCTTCGCATATCAAAGGAAAGCATATTTACGGGACTCAACAATTTCAAGGTAATGTCGATTACAGATTCGCGTTTTGATGAGCAGTTCGGTTTTACTGATGAAGAGGTGAGAAAGCTGCTGTCGGATTATGGAATGGATTCGCATTTTGACGAGGTAAAGGAGTGGTATGACGGATATCACTTCGGCAGGGCGGATGTCTACTGCCCTTGGGATGTTATTAATCATGCAGATCATCTGCGTGATGACAGTGATGCAAAGCCTCAGACATATTGGATAAACAGCAGTGGAAACAGCTTGGTGAGGCGTCTTATCAACAGGGCTGATTCATCGACAAAGGATGAGATTGAGCGCCTGATTGCAGGTGAGGCGATTGAAAAGGTGATTCGTCAGGACCTGACCTATGATGAGATTGAGAACAGCATTGACAATATATGGAGTGTGCTTTTTACTACAGGCTACATTACCAAAGTCGGGGAAGTAAAGCTTGCGGATAGCGAAAGCTACGCTTATAAGCTTGTCATACCCAACAAAGAAGTACGTGAGGTATTTGTGCTGCAGATTCAGGAATGGTTTAAGGCAGTTGTCGCAAATGACAATGATACAATGAAGCTTTTATCAAAGGCAATTTTAGATAAAGACGAGACGATTCTTGCGAGGCAGCTAAATATCGTGATGGGGCGCATGATAAGCATACTCGATACAAAGGCACCTGATGATATGAAGGAAAACTTTTATCATGGTCTGCTTCTTGGTCTGCTTAGAGGAAGCAATTCGGACTGGCTTATCAGGTCCAATCGTGAGTCGGGAGATGGCTTTAGTGATATACTTATAAAGCCTGAGAATCCTGATTTAGGAATTGTTATCGAGGTAAAATATGCTAAGGAGTTTAAGAAACTTGACGAAGCTTGCGATGCTGCGATGGCTCAGATAAAGGAGAAGAGGTATGATGAGACTCTCCGCGATGAGGGCAGGTGTGATATTTTAGCTTACGGCATTGCATTTTGCAGAAAGAGATGCAGGGTGGCAGGAGAGAGGCTGTAGGAGCTAAATGATTAGGATGTGAATGTTTATAAAGAAAGGATGTTTATTAATGAATGAATCAAATAAAGTATCAAGAGCTGTTTACATAGTTCCTGTTATATATGTGCTTGGCATGTACATGATGCCGGTTTTATTTTGGATAATATGCAATATGCAGGAATCAACAGACAGCTTTGATGCAGGCTGGATAATGGTCATGCCGATTGTTTTGGGACTGGTTAATCTGGCTGTGGTGCTTATCCTTGGGAAAAGAATAAGCAGAGTACAGCTGCTAATTTGTACAAGTATTATCAAATATGCATTAATACCATTTTATGTAATGGGTGGGTTTTGCATTATAGTGGCACTTCTCTTAATGCTAACACCGGTTGTTGTCATGATATTTATAGGCCCGACTGTTGCAATTGTGCTATCAGCTATTGGCTGGCTGGGATTGTTAGGTGCAGCGCCTTTTTCAATTGCCTATATTGTAAGGGCATGCAGTGAGGGAGTACAAGGAAAGGTGCTGTCTGTATTTGCATGTATATTCCAGTTCTTTTTTACGCTTGATGTAATTTTTGTGATTATACTGGCGGTGAAGGATAGAAGTTTTGTGAAGGCGCAAAAGGCATATGGAGTGATTCGATAATTGAAGTGTTATAAGGCAATATAAAAAGAGCTCTTTGCGAGAGCTCTTTTTGTATTGTACAACATGTAAGTGTGGATGATTACTGTAAGAGTGAGAGAACACCCTGGTTAGACTGATTAGCCTGTGCAAGCATAGACTGACCTGCCTGAGCAAGAATGTTGTTCTTGCTGTAGTTAACCATCTCTTTAGCCATATCTGTATCACGGATACGAGACTCAGCTGATGTGGTATTCTCAGATACATTATCAAGGTTGTTGATTGTATGCTCAAGTCTGTTCTGAACAGCACCGAGAGATGAACGCTGAGAAGATACTTTTTGGATTGCATTTGCAATTGTGTCAATTGATGCAGTAGCATCATCTTCAGTATCAACTTTTAATCCTTCAATACCGATACCTGCTGCACTCATCTGCTCGATCTTGACTGCAATTTTATTATTTGCCTCTGAATCTGCGCCTACGTGAAGATTAAAGATTAAATCGTCATTTACGGTTGCTGTTTTAACATAGTTGTTTGTTGCCAAATTAGTACCATCATCTGAAATCTTAAAAGCCTTATTTTTATCAGCATATACTTCTGCACCACCAGCTACAGCATCATCAGCAGAAATCTCATTTCCTTTTGCATCATAGAATTTTGAAACATATTCATAGTCAGTTCCTTTTGCTGCTAGAGCAGTTTGCTTAGCGTCTTTATATACCTTTCCACCTTCTGCTAATGTTGTTTTTAGTGAAGCTGCATCAAGCTGGGTTCCTTTTTCGTTAAACAATGTAGCACCATCTTTGATTGCATACTTAGGACTGATAAAGTTTGCTGTATGAGTTCCTGTAGTATCTCCCTTTAACAAATATGTCTCATTGAACTTTGTTGTTTCAGAAACACGATCTATTTCTGTTGAGAGCTTGTCAACCTCGTCCTGAATAGCTTTTCTATCTGTTTCTGAGTTTGTACCGTTAGCTGACTGAACTGCAAGTTCATTCATACGCTGGAGCATTGAGTGAACCTCTGTAAGAGCACCCTCGGCTGTCTGTACTGCAGAAACACCATCCTGAGCATTTGTTGAAGCTCTGTCAAGCCCTTTAATCTGTTTTCTCATCTTTTCTGAAATAGAAAGTCCTGCTGCATCATCAGCTGCACGGTTAATCTTATAACCAGATGAAAGCTTCTCTGTGCTCTTTGACTGTGCGCTTGTTGTTACGTTAAGCATTCTGTTGGCATTTGCTGCCTGCATGTTGTGTTGTACTACCATAATTTGTACCTCCATGTATTGTTATTTTGTTCCGGGTAAAATCCATTTTATCCGGCATGTTATGAAATTTTTATCATGAGCATGCGCCTAGGTTCACATGTCCATGTATGGTGAAACACAATGGATAATGTGTTTCATTCCGTTTACACCATATATTTCGGCATAGATTCAAAATGCTTAACCCCCTTTTTTAAAATTTTGTACTATTTTTTGAAATATATTTCTGATTTCTTCTAAAACTAAGTGAAAATACGGTTTTTTCGGGCATTTAGCTTTTGTTAAAGATTTTTAATATCGTCTAATCTATCCAAATTACAATTAATTTTTGTCGTAATATGGAACAAAAACCATAGTATTTTACACAAAGGAGATTGCAATGAATAAATCACAACCCATTAAAAACAAAGAGAAGCTTGATAGATTCAAAAATTTCTATATTGAGGAAGAATATAATCCCAGAAACTATATGTTTATATCATTAGGGCTAAATACTGCTCTTCGGGTGTCGGATTTGCTGAAATTCACATGGAATGATGTCTATAATTTTGATAACGGTTGTTTTCGTACTCATGTTAAATTGACCGAGCAAAAGACAACCAAGCAATCTGTTATTTTTCTGAATTCTAGGATAATCAATTCTCTGAGCTGGTACAAATCAAAGGCGCTAATCAAATTTTCACCTGACACTTTTTTGTTCTCAAACGACAATAATCAGCATATATCCCGTTCAACGGCATACCGAATTGTGCATAATGCAGCTGTTTCCTGTGAAATTGAGGGTGTAATCAGTCCACACTCCCTGCGAAAAACCTTTGGCTATTATGCATGGAAGCAAGGCACATCACCGGTTCTTTTGATGGACATATATCAGCATTCGTCATTTGAAATCACCAAGCGATATCTGGGAATCGAGCAGGATGAACGCGATTCTGTGTTTAGGGATGTTGTCATCTAGTTGATGAAACACATTATCCATTGTGTTTCACCATATGTGGACATGTGAACCTAGGCACATGCTCATAGTGAAAATTTCATAACATGCCGGATAAAATGGATTTTATCCGGAACAAAATAACAATACATGGAGGTACATATTATGGTAGTACAACATAACATGCAGGCAGCAAATGCCAACAGAATGCTTAACGTAACAACAGGTCAGCAGGCTAAATCTACAGAGAAACTCTCATCTGGTTACAGAATCAACCGTGCAGCAGATGATGCAGCAGGACTTACAATTTCTGAGAAGATGAGAAAGCAGATTCGTGGTCTTGACCAGGCATCTACAAACGCACAGGATGGTGTTTCATCAGTACAGACAGCAGAGGGTGCTCTTACAGAGGTTCACTCAATGCTTCAGCGTATGAACGAGCTTGCAACACAGGCAGCCAATGGTACAAACTCTAAGGATTCAGACCGTCAGGCTATTCAGGACGAGATTGACCAGCTTACAACTGAGATTGACCGTGTATCAGAGACAACAAAGTTCAATGAGACATATCTGTTAAAGGGTGAGGCCGGTACAAAGACAATCAACATGAAGGCTCATGATGCAGGTCTTAAGGGAACACTTACAGATAACGGAGATGGAACTGCTACATTTGTTATGGATACACTTAATGCAGGTGATAAGGTTAGCATTGGCGGAAAGAGCTATACTATTGGTTCAGATGAGGCAGACGTTGATACATGGTTTACAGATAACTCCATTAATGATACAGCAAATAAGAAAGTGACTGTAAACGGAACAGAATATACTTATGTAGGTGGAACAAATGCGAGTGCAACAGCAGGTGCAATTAAGGCTGGTTGGTATGCAAAAACACCGACTGCACCTACTGATACGACAGCATCAACTAAACCAGATTTTGATGATGTAACTAAAATTAAAGAAGCTATAAATAAAGGTGGAACTGCGCAGACTGGCACAAAAACTGTTACTGGAATGAATGATAAAAATAATGCGGCAGGTGCAGCTGGGGCTGATGGTGTCTCAGATACTGATGCCACTGTTATTTCCAAGAAGAAAGCATACGAGCTTGCATCAAAGGAGCTCCTTAAGGCTAACCAGATTGGTGATACAGAGAATAGCGCAAAAGTCGGTGTTGGAGCAGTTGATAAACCGGTAAGCCTTACAAACGGTACTGGAACATTCCAAATTCAGACAGGTTCCGCAAAGGTTGCTAACAGCCTTTCATTCAGCCTCCACGTAGGTGCAGATGCCGACATGACAAACAAGATTCAGGTCAACATTGACGCTATGGATTCAGCAAGCCTTGGTATCAAAGGACTTAATGTAAAGGATGATTCCGGTAATGCTGCAACATATGCAGTAGACGCTATTTCAGATGCTATTTCAAAAGTATCTTCACAGCGTTCATCACTCGGTGCAGTTCAGAACCGTCTTGAGCACACAATCAACAACCTCGACAACGTAGTTGAGAATACTACAACAGCTGAGTCTCGTATCCGTGATACAGATATGGCTGAAGAGATGGTTAACTACAGCAAGAACAACATTCTTGCTCAGGCTGGACAGTCTATGCTTGCACAGGCTAATCAGTCAAATCAGGGTGTACTTTCACTCTTACAGTAATCATCTACAATTTAATGTTGTACAAAGCGAAAAGAGCTCGAAAGAGCAATGTCATTAAGTTAAGAATTTTGACATAATTATAAAACACATCATATTTGCAATTGTTTGATAAATATGATGTGTTTTTTTCTTTTGTCTATTTTGCAGCACAACAAAAAGACAGATTGTTTATCTGTCAAAAAACTTATAATTATCTATGATTAAGCCACTCTATATAGAAAGCTTACAGATGCCTGGGGTTTGACTTTGCGAGGGTCTTTTCGACCAGGTCTTACTGGTAATACATGCTTTTCTATTAGGTTAATCACATCAGGTGGACTAAGATTGCGTTTATTACGGAGATATTCTCTACAAATATAAATGGCGATTGTAAAGTTCACCTGTTTTGTTTTATCATTGTCTTTCATTTGTTTTATTACATGTGTTGTTATCAATTCACAATAGTTATACAAAAGTAATCGCGCATATATTTCTTGTTTAATAAAATCTGGTTTTCGTGCATGGAAACTTGTTAATCCTATGGCATATTTTAATTCTCTGAATGAAGTTTCTATTCCCCATCTCAAATGATAGATTTCCTTTATTTTTTTTACATCAAAAATATTTCTATCAAGATTTGTAATTATTATTTCATAAGAATTAGACCCTATAGGAAATCTAATAATACGAAATGATAATTCGTATGTTTTATCACTTTTTCGTGGAAGATAATCAAACACTTGATTTACAGGCATCCACTTATAGCCTGCATTTTTTGTGGTCTTTGTATTTTTCCTCGAAAAAATCTGAGTGATATCTATATCAAACTCATCATTTGGAGGAAGATTTAACCCAGATGCAATTCCATTACTATTTTTATCTTTGACACGTATAGCGAATTTCCATCCTTTTTCAATTGCATGTGCAAAAATGTTATAGTTTTCATATCCTCTATCAGCAACAAGAATAACATTCTCTAGTTTCGATCTGTCAATCATTGTTGCACATGCTCTAAACTCGTTGTAATCCGCTGCTGTTTGCACTAAAACATCGGTGTATATACGATTCAAAACATCATAAAAGGCATTCAGATGTAGTTTATTAACAATTGAACCATGCTGATTACGTTCCCAAAAAGTTTCTGGATCCTTTTGATTGGTTGCAATGGTCAAGTTACTTCCATCACATGCAATTAAACGATAACCATGATAATTATTAGTAGTTGGAAGGTTGTCATCCGTAAAAGATTTAAACAAATATTCAAAAGCCTCTGGAAGTACTTTTGAACGTTGTTGCGTAAATGCTGACACAGACGGAGTATTTTTGTTAAAATCAAAGAAATCAAGTAGTTCTTTACTCATAGTAGCTCCACCCGAATTCATCATGATTCCTATAAAAGTTTTGAAATCAATTTTCCGTTTTCGAGAGAAATCGACATTGGGGTTTCGAAGAAATAAACATGGATTGTTAGCTAATTCCGAAATATGATTCTTTAGAGAATCTGAAACTTGATTAATATAATTGCTCATATGCGTTACCTCCTTGCAATCAAGATGTTCTTAATTACAAGGGCCGCTTTCGCTACCTCATTATCATTCAATAGCGAAAGCGGCCGCACATTTCGAATCATATGTCAAGCATTTATTACAAAATAAAAAGACCCTAGCATCATTTCTGATGCTAAGATCTTGATTGGTCATCTTAACTTAATGACATTGGTGACAGGGTGGTTTTTCTTATATTTTCCTGAAGAATCTGGCAATAATTCACGAGGGGATAATACAACCGAAAATAAGACTGCGCCAATCCCGTAAACAGGCAGCCACGGACCGTAGAGAAAACCACGGTTTCGAAACGTTCCT